>Ga0183096_1000232_pt1 | contig 97475 bp, 75 predicted proteins | sample Biomet5_FD_127791 | JGI IMG/M metagenome (GOLD analysis project Ga0183096, IMG submission 127791) | Microbial communities from bioreactor (seeded with sewage sludge) at LBNL, California, USA - Biofuel metagenome 5 (version 2) (version 3) | ecosystem: Engineered > Bioreactor > Anaerobic >...
ATTTCCATTATCGTCGCATTTAATTGTTACGGTGGTGAACCCGCATTGAACGGCACTTGCCGGATTGGTTCCGTGAGCAGATGAAGGCAAGAGAACTATATTACGGTGTCCCTGACCTGTGCTCTCCAGATATGCACGGATAATACGCAGACCTGTGTATTCGCCAGCTGCGCCGGAGTTCGGTTGCAGGGTGACACCCTTGAAACCTGTGATCTCAGCCAGATAACTGCAGAGGTTTTCAATCAATTCTTTATATCCTTCGACTTGATCTTCCGGAGCGTATGGATGGATATTCATAAATTCAGGACGACTCATTGGAAGCATGGTCGATGCAGGGTTAAGTTTCATTGTGCATGAACCGAGCGAGATCATCGATTGAGCCAGAGAAACATCCTTGCGACCCAGACGGGTGATATAGCGCATCAATTCTGTTTCGGTATGATACTTTTTGAATACATCTTCTTGAAGGAACTCAGATATGCGGGTATATTTCGTATCGAAGTAAGTTCTATTAGGAACCGTTTCTTTTAGTGTGTATTCTTTCCCAGCAGCACTGGCAAATATATACAGCAGCACACCGATGTCGGTGGTCTGTGTTGTTTCGTCCAGACTGATGCCAATATGATTGTCTTCGAAATAATGAAGGTTTACTTTGCATTCGAGAGCGATTTCGCGCAAAGTATCAACAGATATGTTTGCGGGAAGTTCAATATTTAGCGTATCGAAGAAGTCTTTATTGAGTTGCTTGTATCCCAGTTTCTCCAGCTCTTGAGCAAGGAATCCGGTATAAGAGTGGATACGTCCGGCAATATCTTTCAGCCCTTCAGCCCCATGATAGACGGCATAGAATCCAGCCATTGTAGCGAGTAATGCTTGTGCTGTACAGATATTGGAAGTCGCTTTTTCGCGTTTGATATGCTGCTCGCGCGTTTGTAGAGCTAAGCGGAAAGCCGGATGTCCATAGGCATCTTTGGAAATACCAATGATACGTCCTGGGATGGTGCGTTTATAATCGTCTTTCGTTGCGAAGAACGCTGCTGACGGTCCACCATAGAACATTGGAATACCAAAACGCTGACTGCTTCCGAATACAACATCGGCACCCCATTCCCCCGGAGGAGTAAGTAGTACCAGACTCATCAGGTCGGCTGCAACAGCAACGCGAGTTTCGTTGGCATTGGCGTGAGCAATAAATTCTTTATAATCTTCGATCAGACCGTCGCTGTTTGGAAACTGTACGATAGCTCCAAAAATATCTGGTGTGAATTGGAATGTCTTATAGTCGCCAACAACAATTTTGATACTTTGCGGAATCATGCGGGTATGAATCACCGCTAATGTTGAAGCAAAAACTTTTTCGTCAACAAACAGCGTGTTTGCCTCTGCTTTGATCTGTGTACGACTGCGTGTATTGTGAAACATTGTTGCTGCTTCGGCGGCAGCTGTAGCTTCGTCAAGAAGCGAGCAGTTAGCCAGTGGCAGGCCAGTCAATTCGCAGATAACCGTCTGAAAGTTCAGTAATGCTTCCAGACGACCTTGTGAAACTTCGGCTTGATAGGGCGTATAAGAGGTGTACCAAACGGGATTCTCAAAGACGTTGCGTTGTACGGGTGCAGGGCAGACAGTATCGTACCAACCCATTCCTATATATGAAGTAAAAACTTCATTTTTAGAAGCTAGTTCGGAAATGTGCTCTGCATACTCGCGCTCTGTCATGGGTTCGGGTAGATTCAGGGGCTTTTTCAGGCGGATGTTGCCGGGTATGGTCTGGTCAATCAGTTCGTCAACACTGCTGACACCGATTGCTTTAAGCATAGAAGGAATATCCTCTGCTGAAATGCCTACATGGCGATTTACAAATTTATTTGTGTTCATAATTTGAATATTTATAAATAGGGATTATTTAATTTTTCATCAATGATACGTGTTTCAGGACCATGTCCGGGATAAACAATCGTTTCTTCAGGGAGCACAAGGAGTTTGTCACGGATGGCAGCCGTCAGTATTTCGTGATTGCCGTTCCATATATCTGTACGTCCAATGCTTCCGGAGAAGAGTGTATCGCCGACAACAACAATACCATTTTTTTTATTATAAAAAGCAAGTCCGCCAGGTGAATGTCCTGGAACGGTGATTACAAGCAGTTCTGATTTTCCGAATTTAATCATTTGATTGCCTACCAGATAATTTCCTATGGGCACAGAGTCAATGCGCCCTGACATTCCAAAGGATTTGGCTTGCTCTGTAGGTGTAGGCAACTGTTCCACATCCAATCGATGCGCTTCGGGACTTAGACCGTAGGTCTTGAGGATGAACGGGTTCCCGAAGATATGATCCAAATGTAGATGAGTACAAAGCAGATGTTTCAACGTTAGTTTGTTTTCGGTGATGAATGAACTCAATTCTCTCTCTTCATCTTTACGATAACAACCACAGTCAATCAGAACCGCTTCACCGGTTTCATCATACAGCAGATAAGTATTTTCTTGAAAAAAGTTGAATTCAAATGACTTTACTGTAATCATAATGGAATATAAATCACTTTTTTAGTTTCGAAAAATTCTTCTTTAAAATAATCACTTAACTCAATCACTGAAGCCTGATGTTTGAATTGTTTGATTTCTTGCTCCAGTTCTCCGCCTTTCAGGCATATTAAACCATTTGGGAGACCATTCTGTTGCTCCTTCTTGACGTTTTTCCGTACAATCTTTATCAAATCAGTTAGCGGCATAACAGCCCGGTTTATAATAAAATCAAAAAGTTGCTTTTCTTCTTCACCCCGACATTGACGTGTGGTTACATTCTTCAGACCGATAGCATCAGCAACTGATTGCGCCACTTTTATTTTTTTCCCGATGCTGTCCACCAAGTGAAATTGCGAATTAGGAAATAAAATGGCTAAAGGAATTCCGGGGAAACCTCCCCCTGTACCAATGTCCATAATTGTCGAACCGGGTTTGAAATTAATCATTTTGGCAATGCCCAGCGAATGAAGAACGTGATGAAGATAAAGGTTACTGATATCCTTTCGTGAGATGACATTAATTTTAGCATTCCAGTCGGCATACTGAGTATAAAGCATTTCAATCTGCTCGTTCTGCCTTTGGCTCAGAGTAGGAAAGTATGTCTTGACTATTGACAATTGGTTTTCAACAGTTGACAACTCGTTTTCTGTATTTGTCGGTTCCATTTTTCTTTACAGGCTTTATAGAGAGTCTGCTATAATTATAAGTTTGGTGAAATAAATTTAGAGAGTGGCCCGTCAGTCCGGATCAAACTCTGCAATTCTTCATAAGGAAGAAAAACATTCGTTACCCCAATTACATAGGCTGCAATCTCGTATTCATTATAGGTATAGGTGATTCCTCTATCATCAATCAGAAAGTTTCCGTTGGGTGAAATTTCATCTACACTGAAATATCCGATATTTTCTAACTCTTTTGGATCTTCTACTTTATTCTGTTTGGCAATATGTTTGACTAACAAGCGGGATAATTCATCCTGATAATTATCTATGAAAATATCTTCTTCAGTTAACATTTTGCCTCCGAGAAGACTGATGACATGATTATTGATGCCATGTGAGCCATGGGCGCCACCTGTATAATTTTCGGAGTTGATGACGAAACTTAGAAAATTATCTTTATTGAAAATGATTTTTCCTGATGTTATTTCATAATAAGAAAACCATGTTTTGACAGATGTATTATTATTTTTTTCTGTTTCATTTTTGAAGTCACTTTCTAATTTCTTATAAGATTCCATGTAGGCATCCGTATATTTGTTCAGTGCATCTCGGGGGGGAAGTGTATCATATTTGTCGCCGAAATAAGTATAAACAAACTGTTCTTGGATTTTCTTCAACACCTCTTTATCTTTATAGTTCGCAGGAAAGATAAAATTTATCTGTAAATTGCAATTTGGGTTTTTAGGATTGTCCAATAAGTGATAAGTTTTATCGATTTTTATCGAATCAAACTGAATATCATTTCTTGCAACTTGCTTCTGTTCCTTGCGGCATCCTGTTACGAATGCGCCCACAATGCTTAAAAGAAGCAGGAATGTGAGATTTTTGCATATATGCGTTCTCATCTAAATACAAGTTAATTTTTACTTTAGGTGGCAAAGGTACATGATAATCTTTGAATATAAAAAAAGTAGCGGATTATTTTGTCTTTTGTTCAAACTGCAAAATAATCCGTTACATGTAATGTCCTTATTCAATACTCTTGGGGCGATCTTGCGGAGCAGCACCAAACTGTTTATTCGGTGTACTACCCATTACAAAGGTGAGATTACCACCACTCATTATATCGTTATATGTGATATAGGATTTAGTATATGGTTTGCCATTGAGTTTGACAGACTGGATATAGATATTTTGTTTGCTGTTGTTTTCTGCCACAATCTCAAAACTCTTTCCTTTGGGCAATTGGATGGTGGCTTTATCGAACTGCGGACTGCCAAACACAAATATGCCGTTTGACGGATTCACCTGATAAAATCCGAAAGCCGACATGATGTGCCATGCCGACATCTGCCCGCAGTCTTCATTACCGATGATGCCATCGTTCTTGTCAGTGTAAAATGTGTTCTGGATATAACGAACTTTTTCTGCCGTCTTCCATTGCTGGCCGGCATACGGATAAAGGTAGGCAATATGGTGGCTAGGTTCATTGCCATGTGCATATTGTCCGATCAAACCGCTGATGTCGCTTGATGCTTGCGCACCCATGTCGCCATGAACAGTGAAGAGAGAATCGAGCTTTGTTGCAAATATCTGATCGCCACCGAACAGCGCGATTAATCCTTCCGGATGCTGCGGAACAAAAAATGTGTATTGCCAGCCTGTTCCTTCGGTAAAGTCGCCTACACCATGAATAGATTGAATCGGATTATAAGGAGTACGCCAGCTTCCGTTATCCATCTTCGGACGAATAAAATTGATGCTTTTGTCAAAATACTGTGAATAGTATTTACCACGTTTTAAATACTGCTGATATATATCATTCTTTCCCATCTTTTTCGCCATCATGGCAAGACCCCAGTCATCGACAGCATATTCCATGGCAATGGAAGTCGCTTCGTGGATTTTATCACAAGGAATGTACCCTTTTTCTTTGACGAAAGTGATTCCTTTCTGATTATCATTGGTTGCCGTCTTGATCATGTCGTTGAGCGCTTTTTCCGCATCAAAACCTTTGAATCCTTTCAGATAAGCATCGGCAATGATAGGTACGGAACTGTAGCCCGGCATGCAATCAGTTTCTGTTCCGGATAAATACCAGATCGGAAGTTTCCCCTGCTGGTCGCAGATACTGAGAAACGTGTTAATCATATTATCTACTTTATCTGTAGCAATTATTGTATAGAGAGGATTCAACGTTCTATAGGTATCCCACAGAGAGAAGGTTGAATAGTTGGTCCATTTGTTGTCTGAATATATTTTGTCGTTTTGTGCACGAAACTGTCCGTTTACGTCACAATATAATACAGGAGCGATGAATGCATGGTACATGGCTGTGTAGAATATTTTTTTAGCCGTTTCATCTTTTGTTTCGATTTTTACGCATGACAGTTGTTTGTTCCATTTGGCGATAGCCTTATTGTGTACTTTTTCAAAATCCCAGCCCGGCATTTCCTGACTCAGGTTCATTAATGCATTTGCGCAACTGACAGATGAAATAGCTACTTTGATTTTTGCATCCAGTGTCATAGTATCTTTAAATGTCAAAACTGCTTTAATAGCTTTGCCTGTCAGTTGATCATTTCCGGCCGGAGCATCGTCGTTGTACATAAGTACTTGCCCTATAGGTTGTTCACTTTTTAATATGAAGAATACTTTATGTTGAGGACTCCAACCGCGTGAGAAACGATAACCTTCAAGGGTGTAGTCGTCTACTTTTTTCATGTAGGTCTCGTAGGTACTGTCATCGATTCCTTCTTTGAGATTAATAAGGAGATGAGCTGTCTGATTTTCAGGAAAATGATAGCGATGCATGCCGACACGTTCGCTTGCTGTCAGTTCTACTTTTACTCCATTGTCCATCAATACAGAATAATAGCCTGGAGATACAGATTCGTTTTTATGAGAAAAATAGGAAGAAGCACAATTTTTGATGTTATTTTGTTCGCCGCGAGCTGTACGGATAGCTCCACTGTAAGGCATAATAAGCACATCACCCAGATCCGAACAACCGGTACCGCTCAGGTGCGTATGACTGAAGCCGATGATAATACTGTCTGAATAATGATAACCTGAGCACCAGTCCCATCCTTTGAATATATTCTCCGGTCCTACCTGTACGGCTCCGTTGGGAACGCTGGCTCCTACGAATACATGCCCGTGACCGCCTGAACCGATATATGGATCGACGTAGGCTACATAATTGGTTTTGTCGGTAGCGGCTTTTTCGGCCGTGGTACAAGAAAAAACCATGAATGTCAAACTTAAAGCAACTCCTGCTGCAACAAAATGCTTTGTATGTCTCATGTTCATTTTAATTTAGGTGATTCTTAATATTGTTTGATTTGACAAAAGTAGACAAAGAATTCGATATTCTTTTCTATTTTTGTTTTTTCCTTCAGCAACTTTTTTATCCTAATAAACTTTTAAGGAACTGTTTTTAATTCTATTATTAACGAGAACATACATGCTTTGCATGTATTTAATATTCTTATGACCCTGTTGGATGCTCTGTCTTTAGTGTACTTTTAAATAAAAAAGCCAATCTATTACATTGATTTATTGTTCTATTGATACATTTTATGTTTGGTATAGATTAAGTTTCTGTAAACATAAAGATACATTTTTACAAACCTCCCCATCTTTTTATCGTCCCATATAATATGGAACGGTCGAACCATATTATATGAGCCGATAAATGAGTGAGTACAAATAGAAAAAATCTTCAGGGCTCGTGTAAAGATTCTTTCGTAGAAAAGATAAAATAGGCCATGAATAATGACAGTAGTTTACACAATCTTGCTGATCATTAAGTTGCGTTTATATTTGGACTTCTCTTTAACTAACAGACTGCATGTAAATATTCAATACATCACAATAATGTTCAGAATATGCTGTTACTGTACATCAGCCTTGTCACTTTCGGATATGTTTAGCTCCTTTTTAGGGAACATCCGGCTTCGCTTGAAAATGACATACGTTCGTATGTGGTATGGTTCATTAAAATAATATTAAAAGGTAATTATATCTGTCGTTGGCTGCGTGAATTTGTTATATTTGCGCTCGAGTTTTAACGCATTGTGTGCGCACAACAATTAAACAATGTAAAAATGTAATATCATGTCGTATTCAAATTATTATACTGATTCGCAGCTCTATCATGGTTCAATGTCGCCTGTTATGGGGACGGAACTGGATGTGTTGCTGATTGGTGGGGAGGAGGCTTTCCTAAGTAGTGTATGGCAGATTATTCAAACTGAGGTTGTGCGTTTGAACGGTCTATTGAGTTGTTTTGATGAGGATAGCGAGGTATCGAAAATTAATCGTGAAGCCAGTGTCTATGCCGTGAATGTAAGTGATGAATTGTGGCAGCTTTTGATTGATTGCAAGCGCTATTACGAGTCGACGGAAGGCTGTTTTGATATCACGGCAAATGATTTTAGTAAGGTGTTGCTGAATGATAAGGACAAGAGTATTTATTTTCTGGCAGAGACACTGAAGATTGATTTGGGCGGTATCGGCAAGGGGTATGCATTGAAAAAGATTAGCGAAATATTGGAACGCGAAAAGGTGACTAGGGCGTTAGTGAATTTTGGGAACAGTTCGGTACTGGCTGTCGGTACACATCCGTGTGGCGATTATTGGCCTGTGGGGATTGATAACCCGTTTACACACGAGCGAATGGACAATCTCCGACTGCATGATAATACCTTGACTACATCCGGTAATACGCCAACGCATCCTAAACATATTATTAATCCGAAGACAGGAATGTTCGTTGAAGAACATAAGATGGCTTCGGTTATTGGTCCGGATCCCGTTGTGGGTGAGGTGCTTTCGACAACCTTGATGGTGGCAGACGAAAAGAGTATTCCTTCGATTATGAAGAAGTTTGATTTATATGAAATACATTTATACAAGTTATGTTGAGTGAAGATACGAATTTGAGTCGTCGAGATTTCTTTAAGGAACTCGGTATGGTGGGAGGCGGAGGCATGATGCTGTCTGCATTTCCCTGGCTGCAATCATGTAGCGCCGACGATAAGGCAAAGATCGTTAAGGAGAAGGTGCGGATTGGTTTTATTGGAACTGGTTCCCGGGGGCAGTTTCATCTGAATAACCTGAAAAGCAATCCAATAGCTGATGTAGTGGCTTTGTGTGATAATTACCCGCCACATCTGAAAGATGCTTCGGCTATATTCCCAAAGGCGAAGAGATATGTTGATTATCGCCGATTGCTAGAAGACAAGGATATTCAGGCTGTGATGATCGCAACACCTTTGAATGAACATGCGCATATGACTATAGAGTCATTGCAGGCCGGTAAGCATGTATTTTGTGAGAAGTCTATGGCGATGACTCCGCAGGATTGTCTTAATATGTACAATACTTTTAAGCAATCAGGGAAAGTCCTTTTCATCGGACAGCAGCGCCTGTATGATCCTAAATATGTTCGCGTGATGGAAATGATTCATAATGGATTGATAGGTACGATTTGTGGTATTCGGGCATATTGGTTTCGTAATAATGACTGGCGCCGACCAGTACCCTCGCCTGAACTGGAAAGAAAAATCAACTGGCGTCTCTATAAGGCTACTTCGTGCGGATTGATGACTGAATTGGCTACGCATCAGTTACAGGTCGGCAATTGGGCATTGAAGATGATTCCGGAAACAGTAACAGGCATGGGTGATATCGTTTTTTGGAAGGACGGACGCGAAGTCTATGATAATGTGAGTCTGATTTATCGTTATTCCAACGGCGTGAAGATGACTTATGAATCAATTATTTCTAACAAATTTTATGGACTGGAAGAAGAAATTCTTGGGAATAAGGGTACTGTTGAACCTGAAAAGGGCAGGTATTATTTTGAAGATGTAAAACCTGCGCCGGGAATAATGCAGTTGATCAATCAGATTGAGCATAAAGTATTCGATAATGTTTCATTTGCCGGACCTAGTTGGGTGCCTGAAACAGCTTCGATAAATAAAGGAGAGATGATTATGGATCATATGACTGCACATGATGGCGCCTCTTCAGTCGGTGCTTCCGATGATGGAACTGTTGAGCTGGAAACGGCATTTTGTGAGGCGGCAATAATAGGCAAACCAGCAAAGAATCTGGTGGAAGAGGCTTACTATTCGTCCGTTCTGGGTTTACTGGGTTTGCAGGCAATGGAAGAAAACCGGATTGTCACTTTTCCGGCCGAATATAAAATACCTTATTTAAATTTCGCATGATCATGAAAGATATACTTATTTCATCAAAACGTCAGAAGACAGAACTTTATATTTTTGCAGGATGTATTATTGCCGCCTTCATCATGAATGTTATTTCTATTATTGTGTATAAAACAGAATGGTCTGAATTATGGACACAAGCCCTGTGGATGTTGATCATTACGTGTGGATTCTATGCTCTGACTATTGCTTTCAGGATATTGCTCTGGTTGATCCGTCACTTGAGCATTTATAAAAAATGAATATGCATGACGTTTGCGTTTTAGACTACTTTGAATCCGGGACGCAACGTACGCATTTCTCTAGGAACAGCTTCCTTAATGCTGTTAATGATGATTTCGGCGATAGAGTGACGAACAAAATCCTTACGCGTAATCCAAACGATTTCACGGGTGGGTTTTGGTATGGCAAACGAGCGGAGCAGTTCTTTTTGTGCGTCGCATAATTGTAATGTGGCAAGTTCAGGAATAAATGTGATGCCATTGCCGCTTTCTACCATTCTCATAAATGTTTCCAAACTTCCTAGGCGATATGCTGCCTGGTGGAGTTTGACCTTTTCCATCTGGCAGAAACGCATCAGTTGGTCGCGGAAGCAGTGCCCTTCGTCAAGAAGCCATAAACGTTCATCACTAATGTCGGCCGAACGAATAAGATCTTTTTTAAAGATGGCCTCGTTGCGAGAAATATAGACAAAGAATTCTTCATAATATAGTATAGTCCCTTGCAATTGCATTTCTGTTGGCAGGTTTGCAATAATGGCGGCATCAATATCTCCGTTTATTAGGGCATTAATGGTGGGTTTTGTCTGCATCTCAATGATACGAATATCTAAATCAGGCTGCTTGGTTGTAAGCTGCTGAAAGAAGCGGGGTAAAAGATATGGGGCAATAGTGGGTAGAACAGCTACGCGGAATGTTCCTTTTAGTGATTGTTCTTCTTCGCTGACAATATCTTTCATGCGCGATACTTGCTGAATGATCACTCTCGCCTGATCAATAATTTTGCGACCGGCAGGAGTAGGAGTTACCGGTTGTACATTGCGATCGAAGATTTTGATACCCAGTTCATCTTCTAATTTTTGTATCATCATACTTAGTGTTGGTTGAGTAACACGGCAATGCTCGGCTGCTTTGGCAAAATGACGGTAGTTATCTACGGCTAAGATATAATCAAATTGTTGTATATTCATTTTTATGCGTTTTTCCTTATTTTTGTATCCGGCTACGAAAGTAGTAAAAAAAAGCTTATGAAATTATTTTCATAAAATTAATGTATTGTTTTCCTCCATTTTAATAATAAGTGTGAGAAATATACTTACATTTGCAAACATAAGAATTCGTTTAAATAATAAATTTAAAGTCTATGTCATCAAGGTTATTTTTATCAGTGCTTGCTGCGACTATTACAACCGTTAGCAGTGCACAACAGTCTGCTGAAAAAATGATTCAGGGCGTCTCTTTTACAAATGTCCATTTGACTGATCGTTTTTGGGCTCCTCGGATTGAAATAAACCGGACTGTTTCTATTCCTTCTGCATTTAAACAATGCGAACTTAACGGACGATTTGATAATTTTGCTTTGGCCGGCGGGTTGATTAAAGGGGAGCATAAAGGTGATTTTCCTTTTGACGATACTGATCCGTACAAGATTATTGAAGGCGCATCTTATTCACTCGCGGTGAAATATGATGCTAAACTGGATGCATATCTGGACAGTGTTATCACTCTGATTGGTGCGGCGCAGGAACCGGATGGCTATCTGACAACTTGTGTAACAAATAAGTGTACTCGTTTGAGCCGTTGGTGGGGAACCCATAAATGGGAAAAACTGAATAGTCATGAACTGTATAATTGTGGTCATTTGTATGAATCGGCTGTAGCTCACTATCAGGCAACCGGAAAACGTACTTTTTTGAATATTGCGATCAAGAATGCCGATTTGGTCTGCAAAACTTTCGGACCGAATGAAGGACAAAAGCATGTGCCTTCGGGGCATCCTATTGTTGAAATGGGACTTTGCAAGCTTTATAAAGTAACCGGCGACAAGAAATATCTGGATATGGCGAAGTATTTCATTGAAGAGACGGGGAGGGGTACCGATGGTCATCGATTGAATGCTTACAGTCAAGATCATATGCCTATATTGAAGCAGGAAGAGATTGTAGGTCATGCTGTTCGTGCCGGATATTTGTTTTCAGGTGTTGCCGACGTGGCGGCTTTAACGCATGATACGGCATACTTCCATGCAATCTGTCGTCTATGGAATAATTTGGCTACAAAAAAACTGTATATAACAGGTGGTATGGGTTCGCGTGCTCAGGGTGAGGGTTTCGGACCGAACTATGAACTACATAACATGAATGCTTATGCTGAGACTTGCGCTTCTATAGCCAATGTTTATTGGAACTACCGTATGTTTTTAGCTACAGGCGATTCCAAGTATTATGATGTATTGGAAAGAGCCTTATATAATGGCGTAATCTCAGGAGTCTCTTTGAGTGGCGACAAATTCTTTTATGATAATCCTCTTGAATCGATGGGGCAGCATGAAAGGGCACCGTGGTTCGGTTGCGCCTGCTGTCCGGGAAATATTACCCGTTTCGTGGCATCAGTGCCTCAATATATGTATGCTACGCAGGAGGATGGGATCTTTGTTAATCTTTATGCCGCCAGCAATAGTCAGATTGCTTTAGGTAAAAAAAACGTAAGGATAGAGCAAAGTACCGATTATCCTTGGAATGGTATGGTGAAGCTTACCGTTAATCCGGAGAAGAGTTCTGTTTTTGCATTGAAGCTACGTATTCCGGGATGGGCAGACAAAGAGCCGGTGCCGGGAAGCGATTTATATTCGTTTACAACGCCATTGAAAAATGCATATACGGTCTCTGTCAATGGCAGGAAATTGCAGGGAGAAACAGTGAACGGCTATTTTGTTATCAATCGCAGATGGAAAAAAGGAGATGTGGTTGAGCTTGCTCTCCCGATGGAGGTTCGCCGTGTGAAAGCGAACGATAATGTTCGTGCGGATAGAGGCTTGTTGTCTTATGAACGCGGACCGGTGATGTACTGCATGGAAGGGGTCGATTTGAATGACCGCCATGTATTCAACAAGTATATTCCGGAGAATGCGACTTTTGCTTGCAATTATGAAGCGGAGAAGCTAAATGGAATCATAGAATTGAGTGGAACGGCTAAAGAGCTTGACAACACAAACGGGAAGGTGATAGAAAAGGATGTTCCCGTTAAACTTATTCCTTATTCGACGTGGGAGAACCGAGGTGCTGACGAGATGGCTGTATGGATACCAACAGCTGCAAAGTACGCAAAACCAACGCCGCAACCGACTATCGCATCGCGTGCCAAATCATTCGCAATCGTAAGTGCGCCGATACAAAAAGATGGTATTGCCATAGAGCGTCGCGAGTATTGCTACGGTGTCAACGACCAGTGGGATCCGATAAGCTCTGACGATATGTCAAAACCATATTGGTATTTCTGGCTAAAGGAGGGAACGGAAGAATCTATAGAGTATGTGTTTGACACTCCCGAAACTGTTAGACAGGCTTCTGTCTATTGGCTGGATTTTGACCATTATGATGGCAATTACCGTGTTCCGCAGAGTTGGAAATTACAGTATAAGGATGGCGACGACTGGAAGGATGTGGAACCGCTGAATGCTTATGGTTGTAAAAAAGACTGTTACAATACGACCGACTTCAAAGAGGTTCAGACTACTGGTATGCGCCTTGTTATTCAGTTGCAGAAAGGTGAATCGGGCGGAGTGATAGAATGGAAACTGAATTAATCAAATACAACAGAAGATGAAAAGGCTCTTAATATGTTTATCTTTTGTGACGAGTCTGGCAGGATTCGCACAGACACGCAATGGAGGTTACGCGATTACGCCGGTGCCTTTCACCTCTGTGAAGGTGACCGACAGTTTTTGGGGACAACGTCTTAAAGCCAGCCGTGAAGTGACTATTCCACTGGCATTCAGCAAATGTAAAGAGACCGGTCGTTATGATAATTTCGTCAAGGCCGCTCATCCCAGCAAGGAATATAAGGTGGGGGGATATTCTTTTGACGATACCGATGTTTACAAAACTATTGAAGGAGCAAGTTATTCGATGCAGACATTTCCCGACAAGAAGCTCGAACAATATATCGACAGCGTGCTTACTTTAGTAGCGGCTGCTCAGGAACCTGATGGTTATCTTTATACAGCTCGTACCATGAATCCAGAACATCCTCACGAATGGGCCGGGACAAAACGGTGGGAAAAAGAGGAAGTACTGAGTCATGAACTTTATGATTTGGGTCACATGATTGAAGGAGCTGTTGCTCATTATCAGGCAACAGGCAAGCGTACTTTCCTTAATATCGCTATCAAGTATGCCGACTGTGCGGAGAAAGCTATAGGTAACAATCCGGGACAGGTCGTTGTTGTTCCGGGACATCAGATTGCCGAAATGGCATTATGTAAGTTGTATATCATTACCGGGCAGAAGAAATACCTGGATCTGGCGAAGTTCTTTCTCGACAAACGCGGCTATACGACGATCAAGGATGCCTATAGTCAATCAGATAAGCCTGTCCTGGAGCAGAATGAAGCAGTAGGGCATGCCGTACGTGCCGGATACATGTATTCGGGAATGGCGGATGTGGCGGCTCTGACGGGCGATACGGGTTATATTCATGCCATCGACCGTATCTGGGACAATGTTGTTACAAAAAAACTGTATATCACCGGCGGCATTGGAGCTACGAATAGTGGTGAAGCTTTCGGTGCTAACTATGAGTTGCCTAACATGTCGGCCTACTGCGAAACTTGTGCTGCTATCGCCAATGTATTCTGGAACTATCGCTTGTTTTTATTACATGGCGATTCGAAGTATTTCGATGTTTTGGAGCGAACACTTTATAATGGACTTATTTCAGGTGTTTCGCTTGATGGAGGTACCTTCTTTTATCCCAATCCATTGGAGTCGGTTGGACAACATCATCGCCAGCCGTGGTTCGGATGCGCCTGTTGTCCGTCGAATATATGCCGCTTCATACCGTCGATTCCTGGCTATGTATATGCAGTGAAAGATAACAGTATATATGTCAATCTCTTCATGAGCAACAGCGCTGAAGTAAAGGTAAACGGGAAGGATGTAAAGCTGGTTCAGAGTACCGATTATCCGTGGAGTGGAAATATCCGCATTGCGGTGACACCTAAGGGTAGGCAGGTTTTCGCTCTGAAGATTCGTGTGCCCGGATGGGTGCAGAACGAGGTGGTACCGAGTAATCTGTATACTTTTGCTGATCCCATCCGACCTGGCTATATACTGAAGGTTAACGGCAAACCGTTTAGTTCTTCTTTGGAAAAGGGATATTTTTCAATCTCGCGACAGTGGAAAAAGGGAGATGAAGTGACGATTCATTTTGATATGGAGCCGCGTGTGGTAAAAGCCAATGCAAAGGTGGAAGCCGATCGTGGACGTATTGCCGTGGAACGTGGACCGCTGGTGTATTGCGCTGAATGGGCGGACAATAACTTCAGTGTCCGCAGCGTACTGATGAACAGGAAACCGACGTTTGTTATCGAACAAAAACCTGACCTGTTGTGTGGTCTCACCGAAATCAAAACGTCGGCACAGGCGCTTAATTACGACGAGAACGGTAAGCTTTCGGTACGTGATGTGACACTGACGATGATTCCCTATTACGCCTGGTCGCATCGTGGTTCGGGTGAGATGACCGTATGGCTGCCGCAGTCGATGGACGCTACTTCACCCGAGACTCCACCGACACTGGCCGGACAGGCCCGACTGTCTGCATCGAATATGACAAATGCCATCTCTTCTATTCGTGACGGATTGGTTCCTAAAAACGAGGGTGATCATTCGATACCTTATTATCACTGGTGGCCGAAGGTGGGTACAACCGAATGGGTTGTCTACGAATTCAAGCAACCACAGACGGTTTCGTTGAGTACAATATATTGGTACGATGATGCGCCGTGGGGCGATTGTCGTGTGCCGCAAAGTTGGAAACTTTATTATAAAGACGATAATAGTAACTGGCAGCCGGTAGCCAACACCCGCTCTTACGGTTTGGAAAAAGGTGAGGCCAATACGGTATCTTTTGCTCTGGTGAAGACTACAGCTATCAAATTGGAGGTCGTTCAGCAAGAAAAGAATTCGGCCGGACTGTTTGAATGGCAGGTTGAATAGTATTGAGAGAGATATCCGACTGAGTTATTGGACAATCTTAATCAAGTAGAGTTAAGGACGTCGTTCACCAGAAAAATGGGAACAATATTTGGCAGGAAAAGCGAATGTTTATCAGAGAAACAGAAAAAAAGCACAATCAATATGGATAAGAACAGAATTATACTACCGCCTGAATGGTATCCGCAGAGTGCTATTCAGCTGACATGGCCCCACGCTGACACTGACTGGGCACCAATATTAAAGGAGGTTTCCGCTTGTTTTGTGGCAATAGCCCGCGAGGTCATTAAACACGAAAAGCTGCTGATTGTATGCTCTGATGAAGCTATGGTCCGCAGTCAATTGGGTGATGTGAATTATGCCCGCATTCTCTTTCGGGAAATGAAAACCAATGATACTTGGGCACGTGATCATGGAGGTATCTCCGTCTTTGATCATGGCGAGCCGCAAGTCTATGATTTTTTGTTCAATGGATGGGGCATGAAATACGCAGCGAATTTAGATAACTTGATAACGCGCAATTTGTTTGCTTTGCATACCTTTGATGACGGAATCATTCCGGTGAATATGCAGCCCTTTGTTTTGGAAGGCGGAAGCATCGATACCGATGGCGAAGGTACACTGTTGACGACGGCCGAGTGTCTGCTGTCAGTTAATCGTAACGAGTATTTGCAGCGTGAAGAGATCGAAAATTATTTGAAACAGATGTTTGGCTTTCAGCGTATACTATGGCTTGAACACGGATATTTGGCAGGCGATGATACGGATAGTCACGTGGATACACTGGCACGCTTCTGTAATTCCGGGACGATAGCTTATGTACAGTGTAATGACGAAACCGACGAACATTATGTAGAACTACAGACCATGGAGGAGGAACTGAAGTCCTTTATCCGTTTCGATGGAAAGCCCTATCAACTGGTGCCGCTGCCCATGGCTGACAAGATAGAACATAATGGAGAGCGTTTGCCCGCAACGTATGCTAATTTTCTGATTCTGAATGACACCGTGCTGGTTCCGTTCTACAATTCACCGAAGGATAATGAAGCTAAAATGCGGTTACAAGAGGTATTCGTCGACCGTGAAGTGGTAGGTATCGATTGCCGGCCGCTCATAAGGCAGCATGGTTCTCTTCACTGTGTCACAATGCAGTATCCGGAAGGATTTATCAAGTAAAGCAGACTTATAGAATATCGCATAAAGTATAATGTAATGAAAATCGGATTGATTCAACAAGCAAACACTGCCGATAAATGTAATAATTTGTCACGTTTGCAACAAAGCATCACTCGTTGTGCCGCTGAAGGCGCAGAACTGATTGTTCTGCAGGAGCTTCATAACAGTCTCTATTTCTGTCAGAGCGAAGATACGAATGTTTTTGATTTGGCTGAAACAATACCAGGGCCATCAACAAAACTTTTCGGATCTTTAGCTAAACAATTGAATGTGGTGCTTGTTCTTTCGCTTTTTGAGAAACGGGCTCCCGGACTTTTTCACAATACGGCTGTCGTTATTGAGCGCGATGGTTCTGTTGCAGGCAAGTATCGCAAAATGCATATTCCCGACGATCCTGCTTATTACGAGAAATTTTATTTTACACCGGGTGATCTGGGATTCCAGCCGATAGAAACTTCGGTAGGAAAACTGGGAGTACTGGTCTGCTGGGATCAGTGGTATCCCGAGGCAGCTCGACTCATGGCTATGCGAGGTGCCGAGCTTCTTATTTATCCAACTGCCATCGGATGGGAGAGCAGCGATACTGACGATGAAAGGCAGCGTCAGCGCGAAGCCTGGATGACGGTGCAACGCGGCCATGCTGTAGCAAACGGATTGCCGGTTATTGCAGTTAATAGGGTTGGCCATGAAGAGGATACTTCTTCACAGACCAATGGCATAAGTTTTTGGGGAAGCAGTTTCGTATCCGGTCCCCAGGGTGAACTGATTGCGGTGTTGTCTGACAAAGAAGAAGAGATTCGCGTAGTGACGGTTGATAAAACGCGTACTGAAAATGTTCGTCGTTGGTGGCCTTTCTTTCGTGATCGACGCATAGATGCTTACGACGGGCTGACGAAGCGTTTTCTGTTATAATTTTATTTGTAAAGGGGATTACAACCTTTTCAGTGATAGATTTATATAATTTCTTGTTACTTTTGTATATCTAATAAATAAAGTGAAAAATTATGAAGACAAAACATTTCTTATTATGTACCTTGATGTTGGGTGTTGCCGTTAGTGCAAGTTCCAAGAAACTGCCTCAGTTGGGGAAAGCTCCGATTGATGAGGTGATAGCTGCAATGACTATTGAAGAGAAGGTTGACCTTTTGGTTGGTCATTATGATCTGAAAGATAAGTCGGTGATAGGTAATGCCGCTTCACTATTACCTGGTGCTGCCGGTCAGACAAACGGTATTCCACGTTTAGGTATTCCGCCGACAGTCGTTTCCGATGGTCCTGCCGGTCTGCGTATTCAGCCTAAACGTGAAGGAACAACGCAAACATTCTATTGCACGCATTTTCCGGTTGCTACCGAATTGGCTTCAAGCTGGAATAAGACGCTGGTCGAACGTGTCGGTCGCGCTATGGGCGATGAAGTGAAACGATATGGGGCAGATGTGTTACTTGGACCGGCAATAAATATCCATCGCAATCCGTTGAACGGGCGTAATTTTGAATACTATTCTGAAGATCCGCTGGTCGCCGGTGATATAGCTACTGCTATGATTAATGGCATTCAGGCTAATGGCGTGGGTACATCTCTTAAGCATTTTGCTATGAATAATCAGGAAATTAATCGTATGGGCAACAATGTTATTGCTTCACCCCGCACTATTCGTGAAATCTATCTTAAACCGTTCGAAATTGCTGTCAAAAATGCTATGCCAATGACAGTAATGACTTCTTATAATCTGATTAATGGTACTTATACTTCCGAGCGTGCCGATCTGATAACAACCATTCTTCGTGACGAATGGGGTTTCAAGGGGCTTGTGATGACTGACTGGTTCGGTGGCAAGCATCCGGTACTGCAGATGCAGGCAGGCAATGACTTGTTGATGCCGGGCTCACCCAAACAGAAAGAAGCCATCATGAGCGCTATTAAGGCAGGAACGCTTTCGCTTGAAGTTGTCGACCGCAATGTTAAACACATGCTTGAGTATATCATGCAGACACCTCGCTTTAAAGGTTATGTGGCAACGAATGATCCTGATTTAAAAGCTCATGCAGACGTAGCACGTAGCTCTGCCGCTGAGGGAATGGTCTTGCTGAAGAATCTTAAAAACGTATTGCCTCTTTCAACAAAGATTAAGAACGTGGCGGTGTTTGGTAATACATCGTATAACTTTATTGCAGGCGGAACGGGTAGCGGCGATGTTAATCACGCTTATGTCGTTTCTCTGACGGAAGGTTTGCGTAATGCAGGTATGACAATCAATGTCGATCTGCAGAAGAAATATGAAACATATATGAAAGACTTTGCCGCCAAAAACCCGAAGAAGAGCTGGTTTATGCCGGAAAAGATAGCTCCGGAAATGACCATTGATCAATCTACTCTCAATCGTATGGCAGCATCCGAAGATGTAGCTTTGATTACTATCGGAAAGACTTCCGGCGAAGGTGCCGACCGTAGCATCTCTGAAAGTTTCAATATGACGAAAGAAGAGCAGGCACTTATAAAGAATGTATGCACCACATTCCATAGTAAAGGAAAGAAGGCTATTGTAATTTTGAATATCTGCAGTCCGATAGAAACACCGAGTTGGCGTGAAATGCCTGATGCAATATTGTTGGCTTGGATGGGCGGACAAGAAGGGGGCAATGTTGTTGCTGATATCTTATCAGGCAAAGTCAATCCTTCCGGCAAATTGACGATGACTTTCCCAATGAAGTATGCCGATGTGAATACAAAGGATGACTTTCCTGTCCCTGATAAATATACTCCGGATGTGATGATGAAGATGATGATGAATTCAATATCGGGTGCTGATTCAGCCCGGACTCTTGAAAAGAATGTAGACTACACTACTTACAACGAAGGCGTTTTTGTAGGTTATCGCTATTATGATACGAAGAATGTTCCGGTTGCTTATCCTTTTGGTTATGGTCTTTCATATACAGAGTTTAAATATAGCAATCCATCTGTTGAACGCGTTGACGACAATATGGAGATCAGTTGCGAAGTGAAGAATGTAGGTAAAGTGGAAGGGAAAGAGGTGATGGAAGTTTATGTGGCTGCTCCTGGCAAGGATATGCCTAAGCCTTCTCATGAGTTGAAAGGTTTTGCAAAGACAAGTGTATTAAAGCCGGGCGGAAGTTTGCTTGTTCAGGTTAGTATTCCTGTGAAATCGCTGGCCTCGTTTGATGAGGAGTCGAGCAGTTGGAAGATTGAGAACGGTTTGTATCAGTTCCAGATCGCTTCGTCATCACGTGACATTAAATTTACGCTCCCCGTTCAGTTAGAAGGAGAGACAACAGAAACGGTTGTTCCTGTTCTGCTTCCTGAAAATAAATAAGTAATTGTAAATTCAAATAAAATAACTACCTTTGCGAGCGATTTTCATATAGACAGATAAACAGAATAAAAGATGAATAAAAAGTTTGCTGAATATTCAAAATTTGACTTGTCGGACGTTAACAAAGAAGTGCTGAAAAGATGGCAAGACAGCGACGTCTTCCATAAGAGTTTAAAAATACGAGAAGGTCATCCTTCTTTTGTGTTCTACGAAGGACCTCCTTCTGCTAATGGAATGCCTGGTATTCACCATGTTATTGCTCGTTCGATTAAGGATATTTTCTGCCGCTACAAGACCATGAAAGGCTATCTTGTGAATCGTAAAGCAGGTTGGGATACCCACGGTTTACCGGTTGAACTTGGTGTAGAAAAATCTTTAGGAATAACAAAAGAGGATATTGGCAAAAAAATTTCTGTTATCGACTATAATTCAGCTTGCCGCAAGAACGTGATGAAGTTCACAAAGGAGTGGGAAGATCTGACACAGAAAATGGGTTATTGGGTGGATATGAATGATCCGTATATCACCTACGATAACCGTTATATCGAGACTTTATGGTATTTGCTGAAAGAATTGTATAAGAAAGGATTGTTGTATAAAGGCTATACAATTCAACCCTATTCGCCTGCTGCCGGTACGGGGCTTAGTTCGCATGAACTAAACCAGCCCGGTTGTTATCGCGACGTGAAGGATACAACTTGTACGGCTCAGTTCCGTATTCTTGATCCTAAGCCGGAGATGACTGAGTTTGGCGAACCGTTTTTTCTGGCTTGGACAACCACTCCTTGGACTTTACCATCAAATACGGCTCTGTGCGTTGGACCCAATATTACATATGTGGCTGTACAGAGTTACAATCCATATACGGGAATGCCAATAACGGCTGTTATTGGTAAGGATCGTATATCAGCTTATTTTAATCCTAAAGCAGCCAACTTGGCTCTGTCAGATTATAAATCGGGGGATAAACTGGTGCCGTATCGCGTTATTGGCGAATGGAAAGGTTCAGAGCTTGTTGGAATGAATTATGAGCAGCTTATTCCGTGGGTGAATCCGGGCGAAGGAGCCTTCCGTGTTATTTCGGGCGATTTTGTAACTACTGAAGATGGTACAGGTATCGTTCATATAGCTCCTACTTTCGGTGCGGACGATAATAAGGTGGCAAAGGTATTCGGCGTTCCGCCATTGATGTTAATCGATAAGGATGGCAATCAACGGCCAATGGTTGATCTGACTGGAAAGTTCTTCCTTTTGGAAGACTTGGATCCTGAGTTCGTTCAGACGCGGATGAATGCAGCGGACTATGATCCGTTCCAGGGTAAATTTGTGAAGAATGCTTACGATCCGACAAAAACTGATAAGGACGAGTCTCTGGATATTGAGATGTGTATGATGCTGAAGGTTCAGAATCGTGTGTTCCGCATAGAAAAAGTAGTTCATAATTATCCACATTGCTGGCGTACTGATAAACCGATTTTGTATTATCCTTTGGATAGCTGGTTTATTCGTTCAACTGCTTGCCGCGAAAGGATGATAGAACTGAATAATACAATCAATTGGAAACCCCAAAGTACAGGCTCTGGGCGTTTTGGTAAATGGTTGGAAAACTTGCAGGATTGGAATTTGAGTCGCAGTCGCTATTGGGGAACACCTCTTCCGATCTGGCGTACTGAAGATGGAGCTGAAGAAAAGTGTATCGGTTCTGTGAAAGAACTATATGAGGAGATAGAAAAAGCGGTGAAAGCAGGTTTTATGGAATCTAATCCTTATAAAAAGAGTAAATTTCAGCCGGGTGTTTATACAAAAGAAAATTATGATAAGATAGATTTGCATCGTCCGTATGTGGATGAGATTATTCTTGTTTCTGGCAAGGGGAAGCCGATGAAGCGTGAATCAGATCTGATTGACGTATGGTTCGATTCGGGTTCGATGCCTTATGCTCAGGTTCATTATCCCTTTGAAAATAAAGAAGCTTTGGACAGTGGTAAGATTTATCCGGCTGACTTCATCGCAGAGGGTGTTGATCAGACTCGTGGATGGTTCTTTACCTTGCATGCTATTGCTACAATGATATTTAACAGTGTCGCATTCAAGACTGTCGTTTCAAACGGATTAGTTTTGGATAAGAATGGCAATAAGATGTCTAAACGTTTGGGTAATGCCGTCGATCCATTTGAAACGATCGAGAAATATGGTTCTGATCCGTTGCGTTGGTATATGATTACAAACGCTTCACCTTGGGATAATATCAAGTTTGACATTGATGGTGTAGAAGAAGTTCGTCGTAAGTTCTTTGGCACATTATATAATACATATTCTTTTTTTGCTTTATATGCTAATGTTGATGAATTTAATTATTCGGAACCGGATGTTGATTGGAATGAACGTCCCGAAATAGATCGTTGGATTCTTTCCTTGCTCAATTCTTTGGTAAAGGATGTGGATAGTTTCTATAATACATATGAGCCAACTCGTGCCGGACGTTTGATTTCTGATTTTGTTAATGATAATTTGAGTAATTGGTATGTTCGTTTGAACCGTCGTCGTTTTTGGGGCGGAGGAATGACAATTGATAAACTTTCAGCTTATCAAACGCTGTATACCTGTTTGGAAACAGTAGCTAAATTGATGGCTCCGATTGCACCGTTTTATGCAGATAAACTATTTGAAGATTTGATAACGGTAACAGGACGTGAGAAGGTTGAGTCGGTTCATCTTTCTGATTTTCCGACATGGAATGAGGTATATATTAATAAGGATTTGGAAGAGCGTATGAAGATCGCTCAAGATATATCATCTATGATTTTGGCTCTGCGCCGCAAGGTTAACATCAAGGTCCGCCAGCCGCTGCAGACTATCATGGTTCCGATTGTTGATGCGCAACAGGAAGAGCATATTGAGGCTGTAAAGAATTTGATATTAAGTGAAGTCAATGTCAAAGAGCTGAAGTTTGTAAATAGTACGGCTGGGATTCTTGTTAAGAAGATTAAACCTGATTTTAAGAAACTAGGCCCGCGGTACGGTAAAATCATGAAGTCTCTTGCAATAGCTTTGCAGGCTATGGATCAGGACTGTATCAACGAGTTCGAAAGAAATGGATCCTATACATTGAATATCGAAGGACAGGAGGCTGTAGTTAATAGAGATGATGTTGAAATAATTTCTGAAGATATTCCGGGGTGGTTGGTTGCTAATGAAGGTAGATTGACCGTTGCGTTGGATATCATGGTAACGGAAGACTTAAAGAAAGAAGGCCTCGCTCGTGAATTGGTCAATCGTATTCAGAATTTGCGTAAGAGTAAGGGTTATGATATCACCGATAAGATTGCAGTAACCGTACTCTCTTCTGACGAAATGGATGATGCAGTTAAGGAATACAGTTCATATATTGCCAATCAGGTGCTTGCTGTATCTGTTGAATTAAGTGATGTTGTCAGTGATGCGACAGAGCTGGATTTTGAGGACTTTAAAATATCAGTAAGAATTGAAAAAGTATAGATTTGTTTACTAAATAATAAATTAGTTATGGCTGAAAAAACAAGATATTCGGATGCTGAACTCGAAGAGTTTCGCACCATCATATTAGAAAAGCTTGACAAAGCAAAAAAGGATTATGAACTGTTAAGATCAGGCGTAACCAATGCTGATGGCAACGATGTGGCAGATACCTCTCCAACATTCAAGGTGATGGAAGATGGAGCTGACACTTTGTCGAAAGAGGAATCCGGACGATTGGCTCAACGGCAGTTGAAATTTATACAAAATCTGCAAGCAGCATTAGTTCGTATTGAAAATAAGACGTATGGTATTTGTCGTGAGACGGGTAAGCTGATTCCCAAAGAACGTTTACGTGCTGTGCCTCATGCAACATTGAGTATAGAAGCAAAAAGAGGAGGCGCAAAATAAATGAAATATCCCAAAGGTTGGGGGGCAGCATCGATTGTCGTGTTGCTCCTTATTCTTGACCAGGCCCTGAAAATATGGATCAAGACGCATTTAATGCTGCATGAAAGTATAGAGATCACGCCGTGGTTTTATCTTTACTTTACAGAAAATCCTGGAATGGCCTTTGGCATTGAAGTGATAGGCAAACTGTTTTTGTCTGTTTTTCGTATAATAGCTGTTATCTTCATTGGTTATTATCTTTTTAAATTGGTGAAACAGAATTACAGTTTTGGCTTTATTGCTTGCATTTCATTAATTTTCGCAGGTGCGATCGGCAATATTATTGATTCAATTTTTTATGGTGTAATATTCAATGATAGCGTAGGACATTTGGCTACATTTATGCCTGATAGCGGAGGTTATGCCGGATGGCTTCATGGTAAAGTGGTAGACATGTTTTATTTTCCATTGATTCAAACTGTATTACCTGAATGGGTGCCGTTTTGGGGTGGTGAAGAGTTTGTCTTCTTTCGTCCTATATTTAATCTGGCCGATTCTTCAATCTGTGTAGGTGTTTTTCTGTTGTTGATTTTCTATCGCCAGACATTATCGGATAGTCTTACCAGTAAGAACAAAAGTAAATAAATGCGTTGTACGCTAAATAGATATGGCATTGTTATCTTACTGGGTGTCACGCTTCTGGCATGTAGTAAGGTTCCCCATGGCATTCTTTCGGAGAAGAAAATGCAGGCTGTACAGACTGATATGCAGATCGCAGAGGCAATGATTAGTGAGGGCCATAACGATTTTCAAGACGATGCTCAGAAAGAAGCCCTTTATGAATCGATTTTCCACAAACACGGCATAAGCCAAGCCGATTATGATACGGCATTAGTGTGGTACGGTCGTCATCTGGATGTCTATATTAAAGTTTATGATCGTATTTTAGCCGATTTAGATCAACGAGAAAAAGAATTGGGTAAAGATGCCGGTTCATCTCTTCGCTCTGATTCTATTAATATCTGGACTAATCCCTCTTTTATGATGTTTTCGCGCAAGGCTTTGTGTAATGGAGTCGTTTTTAGTATTAAACCGGAGATGGGTTATCCGTCTGGAAGCGTTTTTGTTATGGGAATGAATGTTTGGGGACTCAATAATAAACTTCGTAATAAGCCGAATGTGCATATGTGTGCTGATCTGGGTGATACCACAGTTGTCATGAACGAAAAGATTCAGTTCGATGGCTATCATAAAGTGATTCTTCGCAGTATTCCGGGGAAGGCTGTTCAACGTGTTTATGGTTATATCTTTATGAACAATTCCAATGAAGATTATAATAAGATTTATGTTGACAGCCTGAATTTGATTCGTTATGACTATGGCAGCGCTATCAGATGATACGCAAAGTGGCTTCTCATTATATATTTTGGCATCGCTTATATAAATTGCATTATATAGAGTTGGATGAGAATGGTATTTTCAGGGGTATATATCCACTTAAGGAAGAAATAGAAAATACTGAATTTTATAATGGAATACTCATCCTATCCTGTTTTAAAGCAACAGGATTAGTCTCTCTGCAAGCCTGTTTCGAAAAAGGAGAGCCACTCCCTTACGATATTTGCTTAAGTAGAAATTTGGATCGTATAGGTTATTCAAAGGGGGTTGAAGTTGGCTCTCGGATTAATCTTTTATTATTGGAAGGAGTTCGTTTGACGGCGCCTGAATTCAGCACAAATCACGGCTGTTGCAATGGCTACATTAAGCGACTCTGACGTTTTTCGTTCGGACGGAAAGTTTGGAATATAAAGCCTCTCATCAATCTGTGATTCGATCTCCGGGCGAATACCATTGCCTTCATTACCCATAACAATGATTCCATTTGTCGATAGTTGCCTTGTATACATGTTCTCTCCATTTAAAAATGTTCCGAAAACAGGAACACTTTTTTGACCTTCTGCTTTTAGATAAGAGTATAGATCCGTGTAATACACGCTTACATGAGATAATGCTCCCATTGTAGCTTGAACCGTTTTAGGATTAAAAACATCTGCTGTATCTATACTGCAAATAATATGTTCTATTCCGAACCAGTCTGCAAGACGAATAATTGTGCCTAAATTCCCCGGGTCTTGTATTCCATCAAGAGCAAGGATAAGCGAGTCAGACGGGTGTACATTATTTATTGACCATGTTGGAAACCTGAAAACGGCTAATACATCTTGCGGATTGTTCAGAAAGCTTACTTTACGAATGCATTCGTCTTCATCCACGAATAGTTCTTCAGCCCGAATATCTCCTTGCGTAGCCATCCACGCCGGTTTGGCAATCAGCAACTGGCACTGGAAAACTTTCAGCATATCGTTTACTAATTTATTCCCTTCAGCAACGAATGTCTGATTTTCATCTCTATATTTCTTCATTTTCAGTGAATGAATGTATTTTACCTTTGACTTACTTATCATCTTTACTCTTTTTAAAAACAAATGTACGTGAATTTCTTTAATTTCAATTACATTTGCGTTTGCAAAAAATAGAATGATGAAGGTAATCCTCCGAATAATTTATTTTGTATGCTTCATACAGATATTGGTCTCTTGTAGTTCGACTCGATATGTTGGCGAAGGAGAATATTTGCTTGATAAGGTGAATATTTTGTCTGACAACAAGAGTTACAAGCCATCTGATCTTAAGCCATATCTTCGGCAGCAACCCAATTTTAAGGCTTTCGGACTTATGAAATGGCAGCTTTACGTATACGATTGGTCAGGGCGAGATGAAAAAAAGTGGTTAAGTCGCCAACTTCGTCGCATTGGTGAAGCGCCTGTTATTCTGGATTCTGCATTGGTATTTCAATCGAGCGATGAGTTAAGACGATTCTTTATCAATAAAGGGTACGCGAATGCGGAGGTAAGCGTAGTAATCGATACTTCGAAACGTAAAAAAGCACAAGTCACTTATCGGATAAAATCGAATGAACCTTATCGTATTGGTCATTACACAATGAATTTGGATGATTCGGTTATTGACAGTATAGCACATCTTAAAGCACCTCATCATTCAGTTTTTTCTTCCTCATTCCGCACATTTTCGGATGATTATGCTCCATTGTTAAAAGATAATGTTTTGTTTGACCGTGATGTGCTGGATAAGGAACGCCAGCGTATTACAACGTTGATGCGAAGAAATGGATACTATACTTTCAATCGTGAGCATCTTTCTTATATAGCCGATAGTTCAGCCGGAAATCATAAGGTCGATGTAGATATGTTTTTGCGGCCATATCGTTTTGAAAGACCTGATGGTTCTGTTGTTGATACTACGCACCACCAGTATTATATTAAAGATGTCTCGATTATTACCGACTATGACCCTCTGACCCTTGATATGGATACGTTGGGCAAGCGCGATTCAATGTATATTGGTCATGTGAAAATTATTTATGGAAAGAATGGACGAAGCATACGGCCGAGTGTTTTGCGGAGGAGTAATTTTATCATGCCGGGAAGACTTTATAACGAGCGGAATGTGGAACAGACTTATGCTTCTTTTACCACTTTGCGTGCTTTGCGAAATGTGAACATTCGTTTTACAGAAGTCAATGAGTCTGATACGAGTAAGTTGAATTGTACAATATTGACATCTCCTGCCAAGATACAAGGATTTGGTGTTGATCTGGAAGGTACCAACTCCGCAGGAGATTTCGGTTTTGCTTCCAGTATCAATTATCAGCACCGCAACTTGTTCAGAGGGGCAGAAGTGTTTTCCACCAAAGTGCGTGGGGCTTACGAAGCCTTGTCTAAATCGGAAGGAAAGAACTATTGGGAATTCGGTGCTGAATCGTCTATCTTGTTTCCTCGCTTTCTCTTTCCATTCTTAAGCGAATCATATAGGCGAAAAATTCGCGCTACTTCTGAATTGAAAGTCAGCTATAATTTTCAGACACGTCCTGAGTTCGAGCGTGCGATATTGTCGGGGGGATGGAGTTATATATGGCAGGAGCGCAGCAATACACAAGCGCGTCATGTGTTTAAGTTGCTGGATGTCGACTATGTACATATACCAAAAGTAGATTCTACTTTCAGACGGAGTCTGCCTGAATCAGCTTTGCTATATAACTTTACGGATCAGTTTGTGTTAGGAACGGGTTATACCTATTCTTTCAACAATTTCAATCCTCAGAATCGTTTGCGTAACACACATTCCATGCGTGTCTCTTTCGATATGGCGGGGAATCTGCTTTATGCATTATCGGAACTGACCCATGCTGAAAAAGATCCTGAAGGGCGTTACAAACTTTTTGGCATTAACTATGCGCAATTTGTAAAAGGTGATATCGATTTTGCTAAAGGACTTGTACTGGATAATCGCAGCCGCATCGCGTTCCATTTTGGAGTAGGCGTTGGCTATCCTTATGGTAATAGCAGAATGCTACCTTTCGAGCGTAGTTATTTCTCAGGAGGCGCTAACAGCGTTCGTGGTTGGTCTGTCCGTTCTTTAGGTCCGGGAAGTATGCCTACTGATTCGATACATTCATTTGCGCAACAGACAGGTGATATTCGTTTGGATATAAATCTTGAATATCGGACAAAACTATTTTGGAAGTTTGAATTGGCAACCTTTATTGATGGAGGTAATATATGGACATTTCACAAAGATGTGAGTCGCCCGAATGGTAATTTTGATTTTTCCCGTTTTTACAAGGAAATAGCCTCTTCCTATGGAGTAGGACTTCGGTTAGATTTTGACTTCTTCTTGATTCGTTTCGATACAGGGTGGAAGGCTTATAATCCTCAAGAGGAGGGAGCAAAGCGTTGGGCGATTCTGCATCCTAACTTCGGAAGCAACTTCGCATGGCATTTTGCTGTAGGTTATCCATTTTAAAAAAACAAATAAAGCGTTTGCAGAATCAAATATTAGCACTACCTTTGCACCGCATTTAAGGATGGTTCGGTAGCTCAGCTGGATAGAGCAACAGCCTTCTAAGCTGTGGGTCCCGGGTTCGAATCCCGGCCGAATCACTTGAAAATAAGGCAGTTACGTTTTTAGTAGCTGCCTTATTTGTTAGTGATCATTAAATATATACCGCTATTTTACGCCTGTTCTTATTTGTGAGGGCAAATAGAGGGCAAAATTCCAAGCCTGGAAATGAAGAGCATCTTGCCGACATACAGATTACAGATCGCATACGTGTAGATACTAATTGAAAAGCGCGCCGTTTTCTAATTGAAAAGTGATCCCTTCATAATTCTGTGCAAAAGTAAAATATTAAGTTATTATTTGTTTTATTTCTCCCTCATTTTCTGCGTTTCTTTTAATCTGTAGGACTGTCCACTCATGTTTATCAGGTATGCTTTATGAGTTAACCTATCTACCATTGCCGCCACCAGTACTTTGTCTTTAATAATTTCATTCCACCTGTTAAATGCAAGTTTTGTGGTAATGATTGTAGTCTTTTTCCCTGCTCTGAGTGATAGGTGATTGAAGAGTAACTCTCCTCCTTCCTTATCGCAACTCACATATCCGAACTCATCACATACAACCAGGTCATACTTTTCAAACCGTATTTGTAGTGTTCTGAGTGTTTTAGCGGATCTAGCCTCCCTAATTTGCGTAAGCAACTGTGGTACGGATGTAAATAGTACTGTGAGTTCCTGTTCACATGCTTTGATCCCCAATGCTGTTGCATATGTGTTTTTCCAGTTCCTGGATTCCCATATAAGACAACATTTCCTTCCCTGCTTAATAAAATCGAGTGTCTCTAGCTCAGGCAATGCCGTCCTGGCATCCTGTGGAAGTTCCTGCGTAATGAGCTCATGCATATATTTCATTTGCGGGAAGTTTGCGGCCTTGATACGTGCCCGTTTCCTGTTTTCGACCCTTCTGTTACTTTCTTTGCGAAGTAACTCCGCAACTAAATGCAAATGGGTCCAGTTTTCCTCTGCCACCCTAGTAAGCAGGCTGTCCAATTCATCTCTAAAAGTGAGTAATTTTAACTCAGTAGCATATTTGTATGCCAGTTCTTTTTCTGATACCATAAATACTATATTTTGATGCTGTTATAAATAAGACTTTCACTATTTGCAGTTCCCATAAGTGCGGTGATACCTTCAAGTGTCCCCGTGGCTTCTTTCTCTATATTTTCTTCCTGTATGGTTAATAAGGTATGCTGGCCGACTCTTTCACTATCCTGTGTTGTCTGACCATGCAGCATAGCCTTTATTTGCTCGGCTGATACTTTTCTGACCCCACGCTTGGTAAGTTCCCTGTAGGCTTCCATGATGTTTGTTTGCGCAAATCCCTTCTCCTTGGCATATATCAATAAGGTAATAAATTCCTTGTTCTGATCGGAGAAGTGGTTCTGGTAAAGCTTCTTGATGCCACCGGGTGCATTGTGCCAAACCACCGAGTTTGTCAATGCACTGGGCTTGCGAAGCAATGTCCTGAGGTAATGTTCCAGTATAATACGCCAGTCTCCACTACTGTAACTCCTCTGATGGGAAGCGACCTTCTCCCAGCCATTGAGGATAACAATCTTCTCACTGTAGATTTTAACCAGCAGTTTTTCTCCCACCAGATTGTCGGGAACGGATTAATGAACATTTTTCAGACTGATCGTAGACCATTTGTCAACCATATACTCCGATACCTCGAAGCATCCCATATTACCGGGAAAGGGTTTTAGGGAAGATAAGTCCGCCTGGAGACGGGACGCTTTCTGGCTTGTGGACAAGCTGCCGCTTTCTTTATTGATACAATCACAAGTCTTGCTCAGATAGTCCTGTGCGGACTGTATGTCTTTAAAACAATCGGTTATACAAAAGGCTTTTCTCCTGACAAACTCCACGCTCCGTTCCACATGCCCTTTTTCCCAACCGGCCCGTATATTGCAAAAGCGAAAAGAGAAGCGGTAAAAGCCCGACATCTTCAACAGGGATTCAGTGGGGCTCTTTTGACCCGGACCAACAAACTCCTTTATGGCTACCCGCATATTGTCATAGACCATGGTGGAGGGCACACCGTCTACATCTCTGAAGAAGTTCCGGTGCGACTCCATGAAGGCTAAAGTATTCTGATGTCGGAACAAATAAGCATACCTGCCACTGCTGTGACCGAAAGTGAATACCGCCAAATAGAATTTTGTCTTGACATCGTCTATGAAAAGAATGACTTCTCCCCAATCGAACTCGACAATCTCTCCGGGAACGTAGTACAGGCGGATAAACGCCTCGCTTTTCTTCTTTTCCTTAGCCGTATCCTTGGAACTGATGTAATTACAGACTGTCGCATAACCGATAGAATAACCGATTGATAATAAATGCAGGTGAATGTCTTTTTTTAGCATACGTTGTTTGCGCATGCCCATAGCGATCTTTATCGCGTTCTTATGCAGGCAAGAATCAATTTCATTCTTAATCTCCAAAGTAAGCTTACGAGGTTTACGCTTAGAACTGTCATAGTGCGGTTGGATGGTGAGCAGGTCACCCAAAGCATCATTCGGATCGGCACTGCACAAGGCTGCTTCATACTCTGCCAATACATCATCGACAGTGTGCCGACTGATATGTAACTCACGAGAGATATGACGCTTGCTATAACCGTCTACTCGATACATGTGTATAATCGTTTGTCTTTCTACCATATTTTTCATTTTTTCCTTCACATATTAGAACATGCAAAGGTCGTTATTACTATTATGGTGGATCACTTTTCAATTGGAAGACTGGCGCACTTTTCAATTAGTATCTACAGGTAAGTCTAACTAATGAACTGATTGCAAGGATTTAAGACGGTGGATGCTTGTGTCCGGGGTTGTCCGGGGTGGTTTGGGAAAACACTACATTCAAAGCATCTATTTTGTAGTTCCAAAATGAATGATTAAATCACATATAGTAATCCATGTGCGACTGAAACGATTGAATTTTAATTAGTTTACTCTTAATAGTTCAGCGAAATATACTACCTTTGCAAAAAGGTAGCCGTTATTAATAATCGTAAATTTGTTATTTTTAGAACATGAGTAAGGAATGTTTTGTGATACAGCCAATTAGTGATGCAAAATTCACAAAAAGATATGATGATATATATAAGCCAGCAATAGAAACAGTTGGTCTTTCTGCGTATCGAGTTGATTTAGACCCTGCGGTTAAAATCCCCATTGAAGATATTGAATCTAAAATTAGAGATTCAATAATATGTTTTGCCGATATTTCGGTTGATAATCCTAATGTTTGGTATGAATTAGGGTATGCTTTTGCATTAGAAAAAGATGTTGTTATGGTGTGTGACGAAAGCAGAAAAGATTTCCCCTTTGATGTAAGACATAAAAATATTATCAGATATAAAACTGAGTCTCCAAGTGATTTTAATACACTTAAAGAACGAGTTGTAGAGAAAATAAAGGCATATATTCAATCTCAAAAAACAACAGAGAAGATACTTGAAAATCCTATTAAGGAAACCGACGGGCTACAGCCATATGAATTGTCTTTATTGGCTTTTATTATTGGGGAACAATATACGGACGAAGAAGTAGCGAATGTTTATGAACTTCGAAGTAGAATGAATAAAGCAGGCTTTAATGACACCGCCATTAGTATTGGGATGCGTCTATTAAAGGCCAAAGGATTCATTACAACAAAAATAGAGAGTGATTTTAACGGAAATGAATATGCTGTTTGTGCTTTATCAGATAGCGGTGTAGACTTTATACTAAGAAACACTCACTTGTTTGATTTACAACAGCCTGTGACAAAAGAATCAATTCCGACAATAGTGTCAAATTCAGATGATTTGCCTTTTTGATATGTTCAATCACATATGCTTTGATTATGAGTTTTAATGAAAAAATATGCAAAATATGGAAAGACCCTGTTTTAAGTAAAGTGATTTCGGCTGGATTTATCGCTTTATTTGGGCTATTATATGCGTTAATATCTAAATTCAATATAAATTCCCCTTGTTCGTGGGGTTTTATGGCTATAATTTCCGTGATTTTATTTGTCATATTTAGGTATATTCTGAAAATGATTATATTTCATGAAGATCGCCCTAACTCTATTCTAATTTCTAATACAGAGCCTATACAAGAATTAGTGGAAGATGTTGAAGGTAGTAAACAAGATGATATTAAAGATAAAGCCAGCAATGAGAGAGAAAAACACGAATACAACTGGCTTGATTCTGATATTTTGTTTGCTCAATGTATAGCGCAAACATTTCCCGGAAATAGAGGTATTGTCTGGTATAATTCTTCCGATGCCGTGCGAAGGCTAAATTTTTTTTTTAAGAATCTTCGTAAAGAAGAGCCTAATGGTGATGCTGTTTGGTGGAGAAGAGGATATCAAGCCTTTTCTGTAAAAAATGCAGAAATATTAGATGTTGATAAGATATATTTGGGAAATGATAGATTTAAAATATCTCGGATGGCTGTTTTTGTTTCACCAAACTATTATAAGCATTTCATTTATATAGAAGCGGAAGCTGAACCAGCAACAGGATTATATCCCAAAATAACGAAAGTGCAAATTAAGGAAGCAACAGAACGAGGAGATTATATCACCGAAGAGTACGGAGAGTTTAATGGTCGGCTTATATCAAGGCAAGAGTATGATGATGGTGCTTCCATATATGAGAATAATGTTATACAACACAATGGGGATGCTATTTTAAGGATAAGGTATTTAACAAGAATCAATTTTATCTTAACGTCCAAAAACTCACCATATAATAATCAACGATTTGAAGTGGGTTCAGTAGAATTATTTCGGGATGCGTTATCAGATAAAAAAAGCATCCATAAACTATTTGAGTTTATGGATACTTTTCAGAAAATAGATAAGCCGGGACATAGATAATGATAGGTATATATAGGCTTATTATTTATCCTGTTGTAGCAAATGAGACAATGCGGGATCGTTCTTGATACGCTCCAGTTCGTCGGCGACGATCTGTTTGGTTTCGGCTTTTATGCGATCGTAATTCTCCTTAATCTGCTCCTTCATACGGTCTACGCCTTTCTCGTCTACAAAGTTAGTGATAACAGGAATTTTGCGATACGCCTTTGTCTCGGCGGCTACACGCTCATTATCGACCACAATCTCACAGTGAAAAATCTTCTGCTCGATGCGCTCGTCGAAGTTGTCTGCTACCGCGCCCACAAACATACCCTGTGTAAGATTGGAGATTTTGGACGGCGGTATCAGGCTATCCATTTGAGTAGAGATGGAGGTTGATTTATCGTTGCGGTTAATGGTCATGGATTGGCGTTTCTGCAACACTTTTCCGAAACGGTCGGAAAGTGTTTTTGCCGTATCGCCGACCACCTGACCGGAAAAGATATTGCCTACGGTGTTCATCACGACGGCGGCTTCCTTATCGCCGTAGTCACGCTTTAGCTGCGAAAAGTCCTGAAATCCCAACAGCACGGCAACCTTGTTGCTTCGGGCGGTGGCTATCAGGTTATCCAATCCTTTGAAATAAATTGTAGGCAACTCGTCAATGATTACCGAAGATTTTAACTGACCTTTTTTGTTAATCAGCTTCACGATGCGGCTGTTATATAATCCGAGAGCCGCCCCGTAAATATTCTGCCTATCGGGATTGTTGCCTACGACCAATATCTTGGGGTCGTCTGGGTTATTAATATCGAGCGTAAATTCGTCCCCGCTCATCACCCAATAGAGTTGTGGAGAAATCATACGCGAGAGTGGTATTTTGGCACTCGCTATCTGTCCCATCAACTGATCCGCCGCACCACCGAGCCACGCATCCATGAAGGGGCTGAGGTAGTTCTCCAAATCGGGATAAGAGGTGAGAATCGGGAAAATATCCTTGTACCGCTTGTTCAAAAACTCGATGGCATGGGGGAATGTGCAATACTTCCCATCCTCGTAAATGCGCAAATACCAAATAATTGCCGCAAAGAGAATTATAGGCGACTCGACAAAGAAATCCCCTTGCTTTTGTACCCACGTTCGGTTCAAATTTAACATGATTGTGTACGCCGATTCGTAGGCATCCGAAATATCGTCCATAAACGAGGGGCTGATCGGATTGCAGCGGTGCGAACGCGAAGGATCGTCGAAATTAATCACGTAGAAAGTCGGTACTTTCTCGTAACCGTCCCGGTTGTTAAGCAGGTGGTTATAAGCAATGGTCGATAGGTCGGTGTAGATACTAATTCAAAAGTGTGTATTTAGGTTACATGTTTGAATTCAATAGTTCGATAATAAAATGGTATCGGTGTAGTTTATCCCCCCGATGATCCACAAACTGACATTCGTTGCTTTATGGAATTTTCCTCATCATTGGTAGAAGGATGGAATACAACAGATAGTAAGGGGGGCATATTATTCATTCAATCGGAAGGCATATGTATACTTTATAAGGTTGAGATAATAAGTCGTTATCTCTTGCTTCATACATTTCGTAAAGGTAGGCGTCACGCAGCTTATAGTTTTTTTCTATTACATTTAAATACATGGTATTCCATGCTTTTTCATATTCTGAATCAAATAATTCAAAATAGCCGACCAAATACTTCCCTTCGGAAATTGTTAGCTTTCCGATTTTTCCTTTTACTTTAGTATTATGAAGAATGCTAACGCACACACTCTGTCGGTTCTTTCCTAATTTCGTCACCGCAGGATCATTGTGGTATATAGTAAAAAATTTGGTATCAGGAGCGTTTAATAATTGATTTTGCTTTGCCCAATCAAATAGGGTGGCATAAATATTCTCCATTTCATAGAAGTCACCGATATAAGGGAAGTAGGCAACCAAAAAACTTGGCATCCATTTTATTTGAATATCTGCATTTTGAATGAAGGAGTCCTTTTCTAATATAGAGGAATCGGTTTGTTTATGATTTATAGCATTATTAGTTCTTTCAACACATTCTCCTAAAGAATTGTAGAATTGTTTATTCCTGGAAAATACCGCCTTTTCTTGCTTTCTAAACTCATGGGCTGTCGTGCTGAAATACTTTCTAAATGCACGGCTAAAGGATGTTTGATTTGTAAATCCACATCTATAAGCAATCTCTACAATCGGTATAGTTTTATCTTCCTGAAGTAATCTTGCCGCTTTTTCTGTTCGTATTCTTAAAATATAATCAGCAGGAGTTTCCCCTATCAAAGCAGTAAATATTCGATGGAAGTGAAAAGGAGAAAAATTTGCATGGCGAGATATAGTTTCAAGATCCAACACGCTATCCAAGTTTTTCTCTATATAGAGAATTACGGAGTTTATTCTTGATAAGTAGTCTTCTGTACTTTTTTCCAAATTACCCATACTTTTATAATATAGCCATAAAGTTAGCAAGAAATGTAAAATGCAGCAATAGAAGAATACCTACATTTACATATTAATAAGATTCTAAGTGATATGGGAAAATTTGAAAAAGCAATAATATTCTATTTTTCAGGGACAGGAAATGCCCGAATGATAGCTTCATGGTTCTCAAAGTTTGCAATAGAGAACGAAGTATATTGTCGGATTTTTGATATTACTTCAGAAGGATATATTTATTTGAAAGAAATAGATTCTGACGCTCTTATTGTTTTCATATCACCGGTGCATGGATTTAATTATCCGAAAATCACATTAGATTTTATTCGTAGTTTTCCAAAAGGAAATAATTCAGTAGTGTTGATGAACACCAGAGCGGGTATGAAGGTCGGTAAAATGGTTATTCCGGGATTAACCGGGATTGCATTCTTTCTGTCTTCCTTCATTCTAAAGAGGAAGGGGTATAAAACGATCGGACAAATTCCTTTTGATATGCCGTCCAACTGGCTGTCAATACACCCTGCACTCCGCAAAAAGGCTATTGAGTTTATTTATGAAAAGAATTATCATCGCGTGAAAAAGCATTTTAAAATATTATACTCGGAAGAAACTGATTTTGCTTCTAATAAGGATATAATCCAGGATTTATTAATTTCTCCCATTGCTTTAATATACTATTTAGCTGGCAGATACTTCCTCGCAAAATCTTATTATGCTTCAAACAAATGCAATAATTGTCATCTTTGTATAAAACAATGCCCTGTACAGGCAATTAGATTGATTAACGCCCGTCCGTTTTGGAGTTTCAAATGCGAAAGTTGTATGAAATGTATGAATAACTGTCCCTCCAGAGCAATAGAAGTGGCGCATGGTTTGTGGCTTGTTCTTATCGTTTTGGCATCAACCACAGGTTCTTTTCTATTCCGAGATTGGCTGCCAAATACTTGGATAGTCCGTTTTTTGTTTTTCAATCTTATATTTTTCATTCTTTTATTGGTTTTATATCGTGTACAGCATTGGATTCTAAATAATAAGCTCATAGCACAAATAATTTCATTAACTTCTCTGACGCATTATAAATGCTGGGGACGATATAAAGCAAATCAAAATCATCAGGAACAAATATAATTTTGAATCTTTGATATTGTGGAGTCAACTGTCTGCCTCCTAATGATATGGCTTTTCCAAAGCAAATCGATTTCGGAAGCATACCTGAATAAGATCATGTACAGATCAATAAGATTTGTATAACAACGAAAAGGCTTCAGAAAAAAAGTATTAACTTTGAGGGCAAGTAAACAATGCTGACAATCAAGCGAACGGATATCGACCAAGTATGTCATTCAGCAAAGAAAAACATTACAAATATTAGTTAGTAGATCAATAAAATAGAACACTTATGGAAAACAAGTATTGCCAAAGTTGCGGAATGCCGCTGCAAAAACAAGAGGAATTGGGAACGAATGCAGACGGAAGCAAGAATGAAGAATATTGCTGCTATTGTTTTAAGGGCGGAGCATTTACGATGGATTGTACAATGGAGCAAATGATAGAGCATTGTGCGCAATTCGTAGATGAGTTTAATAAAAATTCTGAAGTAACTTATACTAAAGAAGAGGCTATAGCGAATATGAAAATATATTTCCCCAAACTCAAACGTTGGGCGGCACAATAAAAAAGATACTTCAGTATATTAAAGCTTTAGAAGCAAAAAAATCAAAGAGGTTTTTTGGAGGACAAGATACTTTCGTTGGCATTACCTGTCATATAAATTAATATATGGGATGTCAGCAGGGGTTTTATAATTATTTTAGATTATGGAAACGAAGTACATTACACTGACAAAAAAAATATAGATACAATTGCTTCTGGGTATCGGGACAGTATAAGGGTTATGGACAGGCTAAAGCTTTGCTTCAGTCTGCTATTGACGATGCAAAAATGCAAGGCAAAAACGGCTTGGTTACAGTTGTAGATACAAAGAAATTTTCTTAGTACTGTCTCATGCTTTGTATATCTTTACATAAATAGGTGGCTATAAAATGTTTTTAAGGAGTAATAAAATATTCAAGGAAAGATATCCGCAGAATTTTTTGATCAAGAGACCTATTATAGGTACTTTGATATTTTTGGTATGTATTTTTGTCTTTATCATTATATATCAGCCGCTACATGTGCGCAATGCACGTTCTTTCAGTTTCCATTTTACTATATTATTATATTGTCTGATTTTTTCGGCAACTATATTTATACTAACGTTGATTTTAAAAAAGCTCCATTTTTTTTCTGATTGTGAAACGTGGACATTTTCCAAAGAACTTCTATTTGACGTCATCATTTTATTTGGAATTAGTATATCCGTTTATTTTGCAGGTTTTGTCATTGAAGAGCCATCTTCACGATGGAACTTCCAAACATTTTTAGATTCCTTTCAAAGAGCTTTATTTTTAGGGGTTATTCCTATATTTCTGTTTACCTTAATAAATATTCGCTATCTGTTCAGTCCTCCTATTTTCCAAAACTATACTTCTTCTTCCGGAGGAAATCAGGAAGGAGCAGAATTACTTGTTAATATTACATCAAAGGCGAAAAAAGAAGAATTAAGTTTTTACACGGATCAATTCATTTATGCGGAATCACATGGAAATTATATTGTTTTTCATTTGTTTATCAAAGATAAGCCACGCGAAGTAATCATTCGTAATTCCATTAGCAATATCGAACAACAATTTACTAAGATTCCTTGGTTTATGCGAGTTCACAGAGCCTATATTGTGAATCTGAAGAAAGTGAAATCCAAAAGCGGGAATACACTTGGATATCGATTAAAACTTGCAGACAAATCGGATACGATACCGGTCTCCAGACAAAACATTTCAAAATTCGATCAGTTAATCGAACTATATCAATAATCCATTTATAACAAAAACTTGCCATTCATCCCTATTTTTTCCCTTTAGTATAAAATCTTAGTCATATATCCCTGTTATTAGGAAAAAAGCACACGACCTCTTTTATTTGCACATCTATTAAAAAGACAAGTGCAATGAAACGAATAAAAAAAGAAACTTTCTTATATAATGTAAGAAGAAAAACAGAATGGTATCCATTTCCGACATACAACTTATACTATAATCACAAAAAAGTTAATCTTTATACTTCTTACAATGGAGAAATTAATTATGAAAATATTGACGAAGCTACATACAGGCAAATATATAATCCCAAACTTACTATCTCATCCGTTCAACATGTTAGGCAGAATAATAAGTCACACAAGTTTCATTACGGAGTTGATTATCGTGCAACCGATCATAATATAATTAGTTTCTACGGTTTTCTTAATCCCTATTCCTCCGAACAGAATGGAAATGTGATTCTGGGTACATCAGGAGATATCAATGAACACTGGGATAAAAAAAGGAAAGAGGAAGACAATAATATTAATTTCTTTAATTCAATCTATTACAAACATACATTCAACAGTGGAAGTGAATTTTCTGCCGAATACAGCAACATCCATATATACTCAAAAAATAATCTGACATATACAAACGATACAGATATTCAGACAAACAAAGAATGTCCGAGAGAAGAGGACAATCACTTGAAAATTGATTTTGTAGCTATCGCGAATAAAAAGATGAAGTTAAGTACCGGAATAAATATTAAAATTCAATCCATGCAAGACAAGTTATCTGAAGATTTTCATTATCATCAACAAATTTATGCCTGGTACGGAACTGCTACCTATCAAACAGCATCATTCAATGTGAATTGTGGATTGAGACTAGAAAATGCCAAATCAAAAAACAAAGGTACTTTTAGTAACTCGGATTTTTCAATTTTACCCTATGCGGCGCTGTGTTATAATATAAATAGCGAACATACACTCTCCGTTTCATACCGTCGTAAAATTAGCAGACCTTCAATCTATGAACTTACACCTTATACTTATACGGACAATCCATACGATATTCGTACAGGAAACCCTCTTTTAAATTCTGAATACCAAAATTCCATTTCCATGGAATATGCCTTACGGTTTAGGAGTAATTATATTTCTTCTCGTTTATTCTATGAATCCAGGTCTAATGTCATCAATAAACTGACTCTTTTAGATGAAAATTCCATTTTTAGGACACAGGAATGTAATTTAGGATCAATGTATGATCTCGGTATGCAGATTTTAAGTTCACTTTCCTTTGGAAGACTTACTATTACGCCTTCAATACGTATGTACAACCACACGACATGGGCAAACAATTATGCTGAGCAAAAGAATATAGAAAACAGAAAACAATGGATAGTTGAATCGAATTTGACATCCATATTATCATTTAAACACGATTTTGCTCTCTCTGCTATTTTTCAATATACGACAGCAAAAAATAATATTCAGGATAATGCCTATTGTAATGCACTTTATTTCGTATCCATTGACAAGACATTTAAGAAAAATATCAAACTGGGTATCGTGACGGCTCTCCCTTTAATAAAAACATTTGTTTACCAAGGCGCAGACATTAAAGCGTATAATTTTTCAAGTCATTATACCGGTAATTTAAAATTGCCCACCGTTCCATTAATGATTCGTTTTTCCTACCAATTCAATTATGGCATAAACAAAACTGTTACAACTCATAAAATAGAGGATATAAAAATCCGACCTAAATCAGGATTTTAGGAATTGTATACAACTCGCGTCAGGCAATATATGACAAACCTTTTGTTTTATGGTTTTCTTTGTTTTCGCAAAATAGGTGTAAATCTATGATTTGACTTCAATAAGTCTATATTAATATCTTGATTTGAATACTGCAATAAAAACAAATTATCAGCGTTTTTATTTTAAAATCAATTAAAATGAGATCATGAAAAAAATATTTTGTCTGTTTTGTGTTTTATTCTTATCAACAGGAGTGTATGCACAGACACTTTATGTAGAAAATGGTGTAGCATTTTCTTCGTTGAAAGGACTTTATGATGAAACTCTTTGCAAATATCAGATGAGTGCAGGGGTTTATTATTTAAATAGGAATTGGTCATTTTTGTCGAGCAGTTTGGGTTTTCTTCAGAAAGGAGGAAAATATACTTATTGGTACGCCGAGTCGATAAACCAAAGATACCGATGTCATCATAGTGAAGTTGTCAAATATATCACCGCAAATACCTTGTATAACGTAAAATACGATTGGGAGAACGTGATGTTATATGGCGGTATTGGACCCCAACTGGCTATTAATGTTGGTGACAATGAAATTGCCGATTATGACCGAGTGAAACGAGTGAATTATTCACTAAAGACCATTATTGGTATCAATTATCATTTGAACAGCTGTTTGATTGGCGGTTCTATCAGCTATCTGCCTACATTAGGACACCTGTTTCAAAACAAAAGCGGCAATGACAAGACTATTATGGTTTCTTTATTTGTTGGATACAATCTATGAACCATATTTGGAAAAATTTTGTATAGATTGGCGGCTACTTTATTTGTTTTCCCCTGTTCTATTGAATCATCCGGTTATCATTTGAAGTTTATCCCGGCTTTGCGGGCTTGCGAATGTTGAAGCTGTCGTATAATAGGGTAGAGTTTACCATCCTTGATAAACTTTGCTCCGGTTTGTTTAAACCAAAAAGCAACATCATGTTCTACGCATACGCCATGTATATCCATTACCCAGTCAAAATCGCACGGGCGAGCCTCATAGCCTGACTCTCCACCTGCAACCACTTGTTCGATCCACGTACCGATATTAAAAGAGCGCAGGTCTATTCGCTCCAGCAGAGGTTCGCATATTATGATCTTATGTTTGATGGATGCCGCTTTGTATATAGGTAGACGGTAGTCGGCATATGCTTGATTCTCGACTGTGCAACAGATCGTTACATTATTGTATCCGTCGCCCCAATCTTCCGGCAAACACTGTGCAAAGCGGTCAATACGTTTGGTGATCATCATAAAATTCAGATCGCTGCGTTGCCGTATCATTTTCCAGGCCTCAGGACGCCATGTGTCTGCATCTTCTACAAAGAAGTCAGATGTAAAGCAGGTATAAACCAACGTTCCGGGTGGAACTTTGTATTCTCCGTTGCGCTTTTTACGTACAGGCAGATCGAAGCTCTTCGTTTGCGTTACCACCGAACTGTCTATGTTGCGTTTTGCATCGCCGCGATAGACGTAGCAATGCTTGCATCCGGGGCTTAGCTTGTGGCAACCATGCCACAAGTTCCACATCACCGATCCTTTTACAATAGCGTTTGTTAGCATAGGATTGATATGACTGAGTTTCCCTTCTTGAGACTGAATATCTCGCAAAGATTGAAATAATACGCTTGTCTTTTAGTATGTATTTACAAAGTTAGCTAAGTTTTGTAATTACCAAACCAATAAGTCGGAATAATCTTTTGAAACATTTGGTAAACTAAAATGGATATGTTTACTTTGTACCCGAATTAAAAAACACTTACGATGTATATAAATAATTAATAGTCGGTTTTTGAAAATTAAACCGACACCGCACAAGTAATCAATATTATCGGTTTAATGGTCTTGTAGCAAGACCCCATATTAATTATATACATATATGAGTATTATCCTTAGTGGTGTATTTTTCGGTTATTATAATCAACAGCCATTATTTGAGAACATAAACCTATCTGTTCGTTCAGGTAGCAAGGTCTCTGTTGTCGGAAATAACGGAACAGGAAAATCGACCCTCCTGAAACTGATCGCCGGAGAATTGAATGTTTTTGAAGGCAGTATTCGGTGTTCATCAACTCCTTACTATATACCCCAACAAATAGGTATCAACGGAATGACGGTTAGTCAGGCTTTAAATGTTTCTGATAAAATAGAGGCCTTTCACGCTATCTGTAACGGTAGCGATAAGTATGAATACTACGACATCCTGTCTGATGACTGGGATATAGAATCCCGTTGTCGTGCAGCTCTGGATGCATGGGGATTATCAGGAGTCGGAATGGATGCCTCCATTGATTCTTTAAGCGGCGGCGAAAAAACAAAGTTATTTCTTGCTGGAATAAGTATTCACAATCCTTCCGTTATTATACTTGACGAGCCTACAAACCATCTTGATCACACAAGCCGTCAAAAACTCTATGAGCTTATATCAAACAGCAATGCTACTACCATGATTGTAAGTCATGATATTACATTACTGAATTTACTTGATGAGACCTATGAATTGTCATCAAGAAGGATAACTCTTTATGGCGGAAATTATGATTTTTACAAAACCCGGAAGGAAGAAGAACAACAAGCATTGAATCAGCAGATAGATGCAGAAGAAGCCGCGTTGAGATCAGCCCGAAAAAAGGCACAAGAGGTTAATGAAAGGCAGGATAAGCGTTCCCGGCAAGGGGAGAAGAATAAAAATCAGGGACCACGTATTGCGCGGCAGTTTTTGAAAAACAGCGGAGAGAATACGGAGGCGAAACTCAAAGACAAACACGCAGAGATAATCAGTCAAAAATGCCAGAGGCTAAATGATTTGCGGCAAAAACAGAATATGACGTGCGAATTGAAACTGAATTTTGACAATGCCTTACTGCACAACGGTAAAATATTGGTTTCAGCCCGTAGTGTGAATTTTAAATATGGGGAAAAGGAATTCCTTTGGCAAAATGTTCTTGATTTTGAAATTCGTAGTGGCGAGCGTATACATTTGAAGGGAGATAACGGAACGGGCAAAACTACATTATTAAGATTGTTGACCGGCGAGTTATTGCCCAGTGTCGGCGAAGTGATAAGAAGTGATTTTTCTTTTATATATCTCGACCAGGAATATAGCAAGGTCAAGACCCCGAAAACTTTGCTGGAATTGGCACAAGAGTATAATAGTCATAATCTTCCAGATCACGAATTAAAGTTACGACTTCATCGGGCGTTATTCACTAAAGATATGTGGGATAGATCTTGCCACGTGCTCAGCGGAGGCGAAAGAATGAGACTGTACCTTTGCTGTTTGATGATCTCCAATCATATTCCCGATCTTATTATACTTGACGAACCTACGAATAATCTCGATCTGTCGGGCATTAATATACTAACATCAACAATTAAGAATTATACCGGAACATTGTTAGTCATATCTCATGATAATAGATTTGTGGAAGAGATCGGCATTACAAACATAATGGATCTTAATATTTATTATAACCCCTTTGTTCTAATGAAAAAGATTGGCAGGATATAATGAAAAGATGGAGAGATAAGGAGGTATTTATTAAATACTGATGTAAAATACTTATTTACTGACGTAATTTTAGTATTTACTGATGTGAAATAATTATTTCACGGCTTAATGTAATAAATACTTCTTGAACTAATAAATTTGAATACCTGATGGATGACATTATTCATCAGGTATAAAATAATTTCCTTTTGTTTGTTTATCTCAGGAAGTTTAGCGAATATTGTATTCGAATTGTGCATGCATTGATTTATTATTGAACGCGTGTTCGCTTATAATATGCTATTAATCAATTACATGTTAACTTTTCAGACGTCGATTTATTGAATTTTTAATTTCGCCAATGAGTTGTTTTTAAAATCTACACAATGAAAAAAATCTGTATATTCTGTATCTTACTTTCAATTTTATGTGGTTGTTCATCAATCAAACACATCAGTGAATTTTCAAAAGATCAAGTTGAATTGGGTGAATCCCTACAAGAGTTTATTAGCAAATATGGTAAGCCATATGATCAAGAAATATCTTATAGAGATAATATAACAACAAAAAAGCTACTTTATAAAGAAGAACTTTATATCAACGGTTGGTATGATATAACAACCGCATTCTATTTTGAAAATGACAAACTTGTCAAACAAGAAGTGGCCAAAGAAGAAAAGAAATTTCAAGACAGGAATAATCCTTAACCATTACCGACATCTTTCATATCTATAAATAACATCTATGATTTATTTCAAAAATAGTATAGTCGTATTATTGATAATGTGACTGAATATCGTTATATTTGCAAATAATGATTTGATAAATACCCTTTTGGATGTCCGGAATAGAGTCTGGAGCAAATCGTCGGTCAGGTAAGATCTTTTACCGAAGGACAGCGGTCCTGCTTTCTAGTGTTTCACAAATAAAATGATGCAAGAATGATATTGGATATTGAGATGTTGAAAGAATTCTATTCTAAATACTCAACAAAAGTGGCTGATGCAAGGAGGGTTGTGAACCATCCTTTGACTTATGCTGAAAAAGTTTTGTTCGCTCATTTGTTTAATTCAAATGAACTTGGTGTTTTTAAACGGGGTGTCGATTATGTTGATTTCCGTCCCGATCGTGTAGCTATGCAAGATGCAACAGCACAGATGGCATTGCTTCAATTTATGAATGCAGGCAAGAACAAGGTGGCCGTTCCTGCATCGGTACACTGCGATCATCTTATCCGTGCAGATGTAGGTGTGGAAAAAGACTTGTCGGAAGCCATGAGGGCAAATAAGGAAGTGTACGATTTCCTCCGTTCCGTATCCACCAAATATCATATTGGTTTCTGGGAGCCTGGTGCCGGTATCATTCATCAGGTAGTATTTGAAAACTATGCGTTTCCGGGAGGAATGATGGTCGGTACCGATTCGCATACACCTAACGCCGGAGGCTTGGGTATGATGGCTGTCGGCGTGGGTGGTGCCGATGCCGTTGACGTGCTTACCGGACAGCCATGGGAATTGAGAATGCCTGAATTGATAGGTGTTAAACTGACAGGACGGCTTAAAGGGTGGGCTACGCCTAAGGATGTTATTCTGGAGATACTCGGTATACTTACAGTGAAAGGAGGAACCAACTCAATACTCGAATATTTTGGTGATGGACTGGACAGCATGTCTGCCACCGGTAAGGCTACAATATGTAATATGGGTGCCGAATTGGGCGCTACTTGTTCAATATTCCCCTTCGACAGAAACGCCGATGAGTATCTTTGCAGGACAGACCGGGAGGATGTAGCCAGGATGGCACGCGAGAACAGAGCAGAACTTTGTGCGGATGATGAGGTCTATGCAGATCCGGAAAAGTATTATGATAAGATTATTGAACTCGATTTATCCACAATCGAGCCGCATCTGAATGGTCCGTTCACTCCTGATGCAGCGACTCGTGTGTCGCAGATGAAATCGAAGATGGATAAGTTTCCGCCGGTCGTTGAAGTAGCATTGGTAGGCTCTTGCACAAATTCTTCATATCAGGATCTTTGCCGGGCTGCATCTGTTGCACGGCAGGCTATAGAAAAGCATATTCCGGTGAAAACCCAATTAATTATAAATCCCGGTTCTGAACAAATCAGATATACAGCCAGGCGCGATGGAATATTGGATGTGTTTGAGCAGATTGGAGCTGTGATTATGACGAATGCCTGCGGTCCGTGTATCGGGCAGTGGAATCGTCACACTGATGATAATGAGAGATGCAATTCTATTGTCACTTCGTTTAATCGCAATTTCAGACGTCGTGCTGACGGAAATCCGAACACCTATGCATTCATCGGATCTCCAGAGCTTACGATTGCTCTTGCCATTGCCGGACGTCTCGATTTTAATCCGGTAACAGATTCATTGATGAATACCGAGGGCCAATGGGTTAGGTTGGATGAACCGAAGGGTTATGACTTCCCACTCAAAGGGTTTGAAGTGAAAGATAAAGGTTTTATTGCCCCGGGTGGTGAAAACCATATTCAAGTTGTTATCGATCCGGAGTCGACCCGCTTGCAACGTTTGCAACCGTTTGACGCATGGAACGGAAAGGATTATATTGACATGCCTTTACTTATAAAAACGGCCGGTAAATGTACTACCGATCATATCTCTATGGCAGGACCCTGGCTCAGATACCGCGGTCATTTGCAGAATATTTCCGACAATTTGCTGATGGGTGCCGTGAATGCATTCAACGGACGGGCAAATATGGTCTATAATCAACTCACCGGTGCTTATGAAGCTGTATCTGCCGTTGCTAAACAGTACAAGGCGCAAAAGTTGTCGTCGATCGTTGTGGCAGAAGACAACTATGGAGAAGGTTCTTCGCGTGAGCATGCTGCGATGGAACCCCGGTTTCTTAATGTCAGGGTGATTTTGGCAAAAAGTTTTGCCCGTATTCATGAGACAAACCTGAAGAAGCAGGGAATGCTGGCATTGACGTTTGCAAATAAAAACGACTACAAGAAGGTCAGTGAACAAGATAAGATATCTGTTTTAGGATTGACCGGGCTTGCACCGGGAAGCAAACTTAAGGTTATACTTAACCATCCGGATGGAACAAAAGAGGAGTTTATGGCAGAACATACGTATAATCAGACCCAGATAGAGTGGTTTAAGCATGGTTCGGCTTTGAATTTTTTGAAAAGGTGAAAAAGGAAATATAGTAATTACGGGCAAGAATGGGTAAGATAACGAAGACTAATGGAAAATTGAATGTGCCGGATGTAGTGGTAATTCCTTTTATTGAAGGCGACGGTGTAGGAGCGGAGATTACTCCTGTATGTCAGGCAGTGGCGAATGCGGCTGTAGCAAAAGCTTATGGCGGCAGGCGCTTAATAGAATGGAAAGAAGTGCTGGCTGGAGGAAAAGCACATGAACTTACAGGCGAATGGTTGCCGCAGGCTACTCTCGATGCTTTTAAAGAGTATATTGTCGGAATAAAAGGACCGCTGATGACGCCTGTCGGTGGAGGAATACGTTCTCTGAATGTAGCTCTGAGACAGACTCTTGATTTGTACGTTTGTTTGCGCCCTGTGCGATGGTTCCATGGCATTGAATCGCCTGTGAAGCATCCTGAGAAGGTCGATATGTGCATCTTCCGCGAGAATACGGAGGATATCTATGCAGGCATAGAATGGGAGGCAGGGACTCCTGAAGCGAAAAAGTTTTACAAATTTATTCATGAGGAAATGGGGGTTACGAAAGTCCGGTTTCCGGAAACGTCCTCTTTCGGTGTGAAGCCTGTTTCGAAAGAAGGCTCCGAACGTCTGATTCGTAGCGCTATTGAATATGCACTTGATCATAATTTGCATAAGGTAACCTTAGTACATAAGGGAAATATTATGAAGTTCACGGAAGGGGGCTTTAAAAAATGGGGCTATGAATTGGCGGAACGGGAGTTTGGCGATGCACTTAAGTCCGGACGGATAGTTATTGATGATTGCATTTGCGATGCTTTCTTGCAGAATACCTTATTGAAACCGCAGGAATATTCGGTGATAGCTACGATGAATCTGAATGGCGATTATATCTCCGATCAGTTGGCGGCAATGGTGGGTGGTATCGGTATCGCCCCCGGTGCGAATATCAATTACATAACAGGTCATGCTATCTTTGAAGCGACTCATGGCATTGCACCGGATATTGCAGGTAAAGATATCGTTAACCCGTGTTCGATGATTTTGTCGGCAGTGATGATGCTTGATTATATGGGCTGGAAAGAAGCCGGTCAATTGATAACGTATACCCTGGAAAAACTTTTCACCGAAGGTTATGCCACTAATGATTTGGCACAGTTTATGCAACATGGCAAACGGTTGGGTACTATAGCTTTCGCTGATAAGATTATTGGAATATTATAAATGCTGAGTGTATGAAAAAAGAATATTTGATTTATAAACTATCTGATGCAGTGAAAGAATCGTTCAAGATAGATAATGATTTGTTTCAACGTTTTGGAGTAAAGCGCGGTTTACGCAATGAGGATGGTACAGGAGTGCTTGTAGGGTTGACGAATGTAGGTAATGTTGTTGGTTATGAGCGCGATGAGAATGGTAAACTGAAACCGACGGAAGGGAAGTTATTCTATCGCGGTTATGAACTTGATGATCTGGTAACCCCTTTGCTCGAGGAAAAACGTTTTGGTTTTGAAGAGATCGCATTCCTGCTCCTTTCGGGTAAACTTCCTGATAAGGAGGAATTGGTTGCATTCAGGGAACTGGTCAATGATAATATGCCTCTCGATCATAAGACCGTTGTACACATTATAGATCTGGAAGGCAGCAACATCATGAATATCCTAGCCCGCAGCGTGCTTGAGATGTATACTTTCGATCCTAACCCCGATGATGTATCGCGTGATAATCTGATGAGGCAGTCTATCGAATTGATTGCGCGTTTCCCGACGATTATCGCTTATGCGTATAATATTTACCGTCATAGCGGACAGGGACGCTCGCTTCATATACGTCATCCCAAGGATAACCTCTCTATTGCCGAAAACTTTCTTTATATGCTCAAGCTTGATTATACGGAGCTTGAGGCCAGGATGCTCGATTTGCTGCTGATAATCCAGGCCGAACATGGCGGCGGTAATAACTCGACATTTACAGTCCGTGTTACTAGCAGTACACGTACTGATACTTATTCGTCAATAGCAGCCGGAATAGGTTCGCTGAAAGGACCGCTTCATGGTGGTGCCAATATAAAAGTGATTGATATGTTCCATCATCTCAAGGAACAGATCAGCGACTGGAATGATATTGATGAGATTGATACCTATTTGAAACGTATACTTAATAAAGAGGCTTATGATAAGAGCGGATTGATTTACGGTATTGGTCACGCTGTGTATACCCTTTCTGACCCGCGCGCAGTAGAACTGAAAAAACTTGCCGGTGACTTGGCGAAAGAAAAAGGACGTGAGAAAGAATATAATTTCTTACGATTGCTTGAGCAGGAGGGAATCAAATGTGTTACAGCTCAACGTAAGAGTACGAAGTCAATATGCAGCAATGTGGATTTTTATTCAGGATTTGTTTATGAGATGATCGGCTTACCTGCTGAGATCTACACGCCTATTTTTGCTATGGCCCGTATCGTGGGGTGGACAGCTCATCGTATGGAAGAACTGAATTTTGAAGGACGCCGTATCATTCGTCCGGCATATAAGAATATTCTGGAGTCTAAAAGCTATATTCCTTTGTCTGAACGATAAAATATTTGAACACATGAAACACATTAGAGTTTTTCTATTTTTAATTCTTTTTGCAAACTTCGCATTTGCACAACAAAAGAGTACGCCGGCTACGGCTTTGCAGGATTATATGAATAATGGAGATAAAACGTATGCATGGGAAGTAAAAGACTCGTATAAGGTGAATAATGCAGAGGTTTATTCTCTTCTGCTTATTTCACAGAAGTGGCAGGGATTGTTATGGAAACATGAACTTCTTGTGTTTGTTCCCGATAGTATTAATTATGACGGCGCTTTGCTGTTTGTTAATGGCGGTTCGCTGGCTGAGAGCGGACTACCGAATATAACGGCTAAGGAGGATAAGATCTCCGCATTTATGGCGGATATGGCTGACCGCAATAAAGCGGTTGTAGCTGTTATCAGGCAGGTTCCGAACCAGGCTTTATACGGAGGACTGGTAGAAGATGCGCTGATAGCTTACACTTTGGATCATTTTCGTACGAGTAATGATTATTCCTGGCCGTTGCTTTTCCCTATGGTTAAGAGTGCAAGAAAAGCAATGGATGCTGTACAGGAGTTCGTTGCTCAAAAAAGTAACTGTCAGATAAACCGGTTTGTTGTATCAGGTGCTTCTAAAAGAGGATGGACTTCATGGTTGACTGCCGCAAGTCAGGATCAACGTGTAGTGGCTATTGCTCCAATGGTAATTGATATGTTGAATATGCCGGCAACGTTAGAGTATCAGAAAGAAATGTACGGTGCATTTAGTGAAGAGATTCAGGATTACGTCAGGATTGGTATTCCACAATCGGCAAAAAGTGAGTTTGGAAGCATAATAGTAAGAATGATTGATCCGTACTCATATCGCGAAAACCTTACTCAGCCGAAGATGATTATTCTTGCAACCAATGATCCGTATTGGACGGTCGATGCGGTCAAGCATTATTACGACGGCATCCCTGGATATAATCTGATTCACTATGCTGTAAATGCCGGACACGATATGGGGGATAAGGTGGAAGTGATGAAAGCGCTTAGTGCATTCTTGAGTCTGACTCTTGATAAGCAGGCATATCCGAAATGCGGATGGACTCTTTCTGAGAAAAAAGGAAAGATAAATTTGTTGGTTCAGACGACTCCGGATAAGTTGCTTGGAGCGAAGTTATGGGTGGCCTCTTCTCCAACACGCGATTTCAGAAAGTCGGTCTGGACAAGCAGCAATATTCTTATTAATGAGAAGAATAAATCAGAAGTGCAGAGTTTGCTGAAATATCCTAAGAAAGATTTTCGGGCCTTTTATATCGACCTGATCTATCAAAATCCTAAAGGCGGTGATTATTCTGTCAGCACACGAACGTTCGTTGCGGACAGGAAACAGGTGTTTGTTAAATGATTTCTTACTGTGGAATTTGTAGAATTTGCGGCTATTTAGAATTTTTTTTGGAACACCCTTACGTAATCAACCTCATAGGTTGTAGGCAATGCTGATTCATCAACACCTTGCGCTCCACCCCAGTTTCCACCCCATGCCATATTCAGGATGATATAGAAAGGGGCGTCGTAAGGCCAATCAGCATGACCTTTGTTTGTGTTGTTGTATGTATAATAAGCTTTGTCGTCTACAAAAAAAGTAATTCTTGATGAGGTCCATTCTACAGCATACTTATGAAATTCTTTTTGAGAAGTACTGCAGGTGGTTCTGCCACTGGCCGGAGAACTTCCATAATGAGAGGCGGCGTGTAGACTGCCTACGATCACATTGGGATCGTATCCGACTTCTTCCATGATATCTATTTCGCCACTGGCAGGCCAGTCGTTGTTGTAATGAACGGGCATCATCCAGAAAGCAGGCCATGTACCTATGCCTGTAGGCAGTTTCATGCGGGCTTCGATATAACCGTATTTGAAACCTGTGGATTTCTTCGCATATAAACGAACGGAGTATACCTCTTTGTCAATCTTTTTTGTAATGAGTTTTAGTGTGCCATTGCTGATGAAAGCTAATGTATCACCGGTATGGGTAATGCCCGGAACATAATGTTGTAACTCATTATTAACCCATCCGGGTTTGGCTATTTCATATTCCCAATCTGAATTAGGCATTGTGCATTTTCCTTCAGCATGCGAGGTGTCATTGAATTCGTCATGCCAAACCAGCTGATAGCCTTCAGGCGCAATGATATTTGTTTGCACTGTAACTGTTTGTGACGCCTTGATAGTATCTTTTACTGTCGGAGTAATCGGCAAAGAGTTGTCACTGTAACCGGATAATGCCGCTGCGGTAGAAATGAACAAAGTTAATATGGACATGTAATTTTTTTATTTGAGTATTATATTTCTTTCTTTTTCATTTAAAAGGAACTCCTTTTCTGTTAAGAACAGATTTTAACCTGAGAAGATAGGTAAAGGAATAAATGTGTAGTTTTTTGAGATTGGAATTCAGTGTTGTGGGCAGTGATGGATTCGAACCACCGAAGACGTAAGTCAGCTGAGTTACAGTCAGCCCCATTTGGCCACTCTGGTAACTGCCCAGTTCTCTGAAATGCGGTGCAAAGATACTGCTTATTTTGAATCCTGCAATAGTTGCAACTTAAATTTTTGCCATTTTCAATGCTGTAACTGCGGCTTCATCCCCTTTGTTTCCATATTTTCCTCCTGCACGATCTTCTGCCTGTTGCATATCGTTGGTAGTTAAAAGTCCAAATATGAATGGAATATCACACATGAGATTTAATTCTGTAATTCCTTGTGTAACTCCGGCACAGATATAATCAAAATGCGGCGTTTCACCTTTTATAACACATCCGAGGATGATTACAGCGTTGACTTCACCTGTTTCTGCCATTCTCCGGGCGCCATAAGTCAGTTCAAAACTTCCCGGGACACGTTTAATGAAAATGTTTTCAGCTTTTACGCCATGTTTTTCCAAAGTGTTGCATGCACCTTCGAGAAGTTTCTCGGTGATAACGCGGTTCCATTCGGCTATAACAATACCGATAGAGAGGTCCGATCCGTCAGGAACACTGCTGAAATCATATTTTGATAAGTTCTGATAAGCTGTTGCCATAATGTATTCTTTTAAATAGAAAAGGATGTCTTAAAAAGTGAGACATCCTTTTCTCCCATATACGAATATAGTTTGTTATTTCCCTTTTAAGAAAGTTGCACGGGTGATATATTTGTCGATATCAGCTGCTTCTATAGAGTTAAAATATTTTTCTTTGATTGAAGTGTAAGCCTTGATGGCATTGTCATATTTTTTTAAGCTTTCATATGCAATGCCTGCTTTTTTAAGATAGACAGGACTGACTACTTCGTTAGAAGCTTCACTGGCAGCTTTTTCAAAATAGGAGATGCCTTCTTGGGTTTTACCCATGTTTACATAACAGTCACCAATCAGACCAACAATAGCCGGCGAAATCATATTGTCTTTACCACTGAATGATTTGAGCATTTTTAAAGCTTTCTCGTTGTGACCTAACTTAAAATAGCAAATACCTGCATAAGCTTTTGCCAGATTACCTGCGGTAGTATGGCCATAAACGTCTGCAATCTTTGCAAATCCTTCATAGTCGGCACCATTGCCATTGAGAGCCAAGTTGAATGAGTCTTTTGCAAAATAAATTTCACCTTTAAATATTGCAGCAGCTGCTTTCTTCTCTCTTGGTACTAAATAACCGTATTTGAATGCGAAGGTTCCCCCTACAATCACAAGTATAATAACGATACCTGTTATGATTTGCTTTAAATGTAGTTCAATAAACTGCTCAGATCTCGAAACAAATGCTTCGACCTCTAACTCTTTGTCTTTCTTGGTGTCCTTGTCCTTAGTAGCCATAATCTGTTATAGTTGTTTTTTATTATTATTATCAATTCTTTTGCCTTTAGCAATTCAAAGCGCAAAAATAGTTTTTTTTGATGATATAATCTAACTTCGAAGTATATTTTTTAATTTTGTGCGATTAATATAGTTCAGATGATACTCAGAAAGCTAACGGCTCTAGGATATAAAAATATATTGCAGTGTGAGATCTCTTTCTCTCCATACATCAATTGTTTCTTTGGAAAAAATGGAATGGGGAAGACTAACTTGCTGGATGCTATTCATTATTTGTCTTTTTGCAAGAGCCATATCAATACTCCTGACAGTCAGATTATCCATCATGATAAAGAGTTGTGTGTGTTGCAGGGCTTATATGATTATGACGGACATGATGAGGATATCTTTTGTGCTATACGCCGGGGGCAGCGTAAACAGTTTAAGCGAAACAAAAAAGAGTATGACAAGCTTTCGGATCATATAGGGCTTTTGCCGTTGGTGATGATTTCTCCTGCCGATTCGGAATTGATAAGAGGAGGAAGCGAAGAACGTCGTCGCTTTTTGGATATGATTATTTCGCAACAGGATAAATCGTATTTGAATGCATTAATATTTTATAATAAGGCTTTGATGCAACGGAATGTTTTGCTTAAGAATAAATCGGCTAATATATCCTTGTATGAAGCGCTTGAGATGCAGCTTTATACTTATGGACAAAAGATTTATAACAATCGTCGTCTGTTGGTGGAGTTGTTTATGCCTGTTTTCAGTGATTATTACCAAACGATCTGCCGTTCTGCCGAACAGGTGGGACTGAAGTATGTCTCGCAATTGGAGAATGGTGATTTTTTGCATATGCTTTCTTCAAGTCGGGAGCACGATTGTGTGATGGGTTTTACTTCTGTCGGTATACATAAAGATGATTTGGAAATGACGCTGGATGATTGTCTGGTACGTCGCATAGGTTCGCAAGGGCAGAATAAAACTTTTCTGATTGCTCTTAAGTTGGCTCAGTTTGCATTCTTGACGCAACAAGGATCAACAAAGCCGATATTACTGCTTGATGATATATTTGACAAGCTGGATGAAAACAGGGTCGAGGAGATTATCCAATTGGTGAGTAGTGATGTTTTCGGACAGATTTTTATTACAGATACAAATCGTAAATATCTGGATGATATTTTGAGAAATATCAACCATGATTATGCTTTGTTCCATGTTGAGCAAGGCAATGTTAAACCGCTGGAGGAATAATATGAAGAGAAGAAACGCACAAACAGTAGGGGAAGCCATTCGCGAGTTTTTCTCTGAGAATCCTGCCTTTTATAATAAGATATTGGAGGCAAGTGCAATTGATGCGTGGAAGAATAAATTAAGTCCGGGCCTTGCGAATTATACGCAAAGTATATATGTACGCGACCATGTTCTTTATGTGTCACTGTCGTCGTCTGTATTGCGGAATGAATTGATGCTGAATCGCGAACATCTGATCAGAAGTTTGAATGCAGCAATAGGAGAGCCTTTTCTCCGAAATATTATCCTCAGATAACCTCTTTTTCAGTAATCACTAAATCTACTTTCCTGTCGAACGGCTCCACCGGAATTTGATCTTTGAGTTGGAAATCGAAGCAAAGACCTACGGATGAGGCTTTAAGAGCGGATAGAAGACGATCGTAATATCCTTTACCTCGCCCTAGTCTGTCCCGGTCTCTGTTAAAAGCAATTCCCGGTACCACTATCATATCTATGTCATCATCAGGAATAACTGTACCGTCGTCGGTTGGTTCCATGATACCAAAAGCTCCGGCCTTGAGCGATGCTTCTCCCTTATATGGGAGAAGTTTTAGATCATGACCTATGACAACCGGAAGAAGTATCTGTTTTTGTTTATACCATTTGTGAATGAAGGAAGCTGTTTGTACTTCTCCCGGAAGGGCATTATATAAGGCAATGCATTGCGCTTTTTGAAAAAGAGGCGTCTTCTCCAAAAAGCGCAAAATGTCTTCTGATCGCTTTTGTAAGTTCTCTTTTGTATAGATACGCTTAAGTGCAGCTATTTCTTTACGTAATAATTGTTTTGATTCATACAGTTCCATTTCTTTTTTTCTTCCCGTTTAATGTCGGATTGGATTTTCCGTCTTTCAATACCTCAATGGCTCGCTTGAGTGTGACGTCGTCAGATTGGTATATAGGATAAAAGCCGGCTTCATCAAAGAAATTGCGAACGATATAGGCCTGAACACCTTTTTCCAGCAATCGCTTGGAGATATTAATCAGGGTAGGACGTTGAGGTATACCCTTAGTTGCAGCGAAAGTGGTAAGACCCGATAATAAAGGCTGTTTTTGCAAGTATTTATATAAATCTTGATAATTCTTGAATGATGAGAGTTTAGTATAATTACGGTCTGAATAATATAAAGCATACAAATTCAGTGTACCGGAATTAATTACATTTGTAAAATAGGAGGTGATCCCGCTTGTGTCGCGAGGAATAAAGATATCGGGCATAATGCCTCCTCCTCCATAAACTATACGACCCATAGCCGTTTTATATTTTTCCGTAGCATTTTGCTTGATGCTGTCGGCAGAGTCGAATTCACCATGAAGGAATCGGTTGTAGATATCTTGTTCGTACTCTTCGTCTTTCCCTAGCTCGTATTTCTTTTGTATACAACGCCCTGATGGCGTATAATAACGCGCCACAGTAAGTCTGATCTCAGAACCGTCACTCAGTTCTATGGGTGATTGAACAAGTCCTTTGCCAAATGTACGGCGCCCTACGATCAGACCGCGGTCATTGTCTTGTATTGCTCCTGAAAAGATTTCGCTTGCGGAAGCCGAAAATTCGTCGGTGAGTACAACTACGGGAGCATTCTGACAGGTACCGGTACCATTCGTATAGACATCTCTGCGCGGAAAAGCTTTGCCTTCGGCATAAACTATAAGTCTTTTATCGGGCATGAATTCGTTGACCATGTTTGTGGCAGCTTCCATATATCCGCCGGTATTGCCTCTCAAGTCAATGATGAATGAGGTACAGTTTGCTTTTTTGAGTTTAGCAATTGCTGTGATGAATTCATTATATGTCGTTCGCCCGAACTTGCTTATTTTGATGTATCCAATACCTTTGCTGACTTCGTAGGCTACATCAATAGAACTGACCGGAACGTCGCCGCGTGTCACCGTAAACGACAGAAGGTCCGAATAGCCTCGACGTTTTACTCCCAGTTTGACCGTACTGCTTTTGGCTCCACGTAATGTTTTCATGATAGTTCCCTGATCGCTGTTGTTGCCGGCAAATGTTTTTCCATTAATGGTAATGATTCGGTCGAATGGGCGTAGTCCCGCTTTTTCGGAAGGACCGCCTGGAATAACAGATACAACTAGTATAGTATCGGTCTGCATATTGAATGAAACACCAATGCCACTGAAAGATCCTTCCAGATCTTCATTTACCAGCTGTGCGTCTTTGGCTGGAATGTATACGGAATGCGGATCAAGTTCGCTGAAAATTTTTGGAATAACATCTTCAACCATTTGTTTCATGTTGACGGTATCCACGTACTGGGCATCAACAATATCAAGTATGGTATTGATTTTATTTCCGCTGGAGAATAAATGGCGTTTTCCCTGAGAAAGCATTAGATAATGATTCCCAATGAAAATACCTAAGGCCAAGCTCAGTGCGATGATGAGAGGAAGCCATATAACTAATTTTTTATTTTTATCCATAATATGTAATGAAAGTTTTTTATTCGTGTATATCAATAAAATCAACAGTGATGCCGGCCCTGCGTAATAGATCGCAGCCATCTTCTACTCTATATTTCTCTGAATAGACAACGCGCATGATGCCGCTTTGAATGATTAGTTTGGCGCATTCAATGCAAGGTGCCGACGTAATATAAATTGTTGCTCCCTTACTGCTGTTGGAGGATGCAGCTACTTTCGTAATAGCATTGGCTTCTGCGTGTAAAACATAGGGTTTAGTCACATTGTTTTCGTCTTCGCAAATATTTTCGAACCCCGAAGGTGTACCGTTGTATCCATCGGATATAATCATCTGGTCTTTTACAATGAGTGCACCGACCTGTCGCCGTTTGCAATACGAGTTTTCAGCCCATACAGCCGCCATCCGCAAATAGCGCTTGTCTAACTCGAATTGTTTATTTTTTTTATTGCACATTTTCTAAATTAGCCTATTTCTAAACGTGCTGCAAAGGTACATATATTTAAGAATGGATGTTATAATTTGGTTTGCTTTTTTATGTTATTATCTTTTCTGTTTTTATTGGAACTGACTGCTTGAAAATGATCTTTATTATCAAATGTTCTTAGGGTTGGGGTTATTCTTTGAAGGAAAGGTCAATATGTTATTTAACATATTGGGTTGTCGTATTATTCAAGGAATTGTTTATAGATCATGACTTTAATTTTTAATCCGGCATGATAGTCCTGAATAAAAATAAAAATGAATTTGTTTTTTTGTTTTTTATGTGATAACTTTGGTCAAAATAATCAGGACGTTTAAATTCGTCAAATAGTATATTACTTAATACTAAAAGGAGATGAGCTATCTAAAATTTGACAAAACAGTAATGATAAATCTCGAGGAGTCATTAGCGCGTGAAGTGCTTCGAACCAACAGAAAAGGAGCTTATCACTGCACAACGGTCGTCGATTGTAATACAAGAAAATACCATGGATTGTTAGTTATGCCTGTTCCTCAGTTGGGCGACGATAATTTTGTTATGCTTTCCTCGCTGGATGAAACAGTTATTCAGCATGGCGCACCGTTCAATCTGGGTTTGCATAAGTATGAAGGCAATAATTTCAGTCCTAAAGGGCATAAATACATTCGTGAATACAGTTGTGATACAGTTCCGCGTACGGTCTATCGTGTGGGTGGTGTTATTTTATCAAAAGAAAAGGTCTTTTCTTTATATGAGAATCGCATTATGATTAAGTACACGTTGGAAGATGCTCATTCGGAAACGACTTTGCGCTTTCGTCCGTTTTTGGCGTTTAGAAGTGTAAATGATTTGACGCATGAGAATGATAAAGTAAACAAGTCTTTTTCGGAAGTGCCTAATGGGATTAAAACTTGCATGTATGAAGGATTCCCTGAGTTATATATGCAGTTCAGCAAAAAATTGAAATTTGTGTTTGAACCTTATTGGTATAAAGGCATTGAATATCCCAAAGAGCAGGAAAGAGGATATCCTTATATAGAGGATTTGTATGTTCCCGGTTATTTTGAGTTACCTATTCAAAAAGGAGAGTCCATTATATTCAGTGCAGGCGATACTTCGGTCGTTACCAACAAATTGAGAAGCCTTTATGAAACGGAGGTGAGTGTACGTACTCCACGCACCAGTTTTTATAATTGTTTAAAGAATTCGGCACAGCAGTTCTATTTTCGCCCCACTGAAAATGATGCTTATTTGCTGGCTGGTTATCCTTGGTTTAAGGTAAGAGCACGCGATTTGTTTATTGCGTTACCGGGATGTACGCTTTCTATAGATGACTCTGTGCGATTCGAAAAGATTATGAATACGGCTATGCCTGCTATACGGACATTTATGGAAGAGGGTAAACCTGATTCGGTAATTAAAGAAATCGATCAACCGGATGTCTCTTTATGGGCAATATGGGCGATACAGCAATATGCTAAAGATGTTTCTCTAGATAGAGCCCGTGATTTATACGGTACGTTCGTTTATGAGATATTGGAATATATTTATAATCAGAAACATCCGGATATGAGACTGATGGACGACGGATTGCTGTTTGCAGACGGACGCAACAAGGCTATTACTTGGATGAATTCAACAATTAATGGAAAACCTGTTGTTCCAAGAAGTGGATATATTGTTGAGTTTAATGCGCTTTGGTATAATGCTCTATGTTTTTATACTGAAATGTATGCCGATAAACCGGTCGAAAAATATGATCAGTTGGTTAAGAAAATGAATGTTTCATTCGTGGAAACGTTTGTAAATAGTTACAATTACCTGTATGATTATGTAAATGGTTCGATAGTAGACTGGAGTGTACGCCCGAATATGATATTTGCAGTCGCTTTTGCTTATTCTCCGTTGTCTCGAATACAGAAGCGGGCTGTGCTGGATATCGTAACAAAAGAGTTGCGTACACCTAAGGGACTTAGAACGCTAAGTCCGAAGAGTGAAGGATACAAGCCTTATTATCTTGGTTCGCCCAATGATAGAGATCTGGCATATCATCAAGGTACCGCTTGGCCTTGGTTGCTGGGCGCTTATCTGGAAGCTTATCTGCGGGTGTTTGGAATGAGCGGAGTATCATTTGCCGAGCGGATGTTGATTAGTATGGAAGAAGAAATGTCATTGCATTGTATAGGTACAATACCGGAGTTGTTTGATGGCAACCCGCCATTCACAGGACGAGGTGCTGTTTCTTTTGCAACGAATGTAGCGGCAATTTTGCGTGTGGTTGAGTTATTGAAAAAATGTAGTGCTGAATAAAAAGTACCCGATATGAAAGCATTAATGTTTGGATGGGAATTTCCTCCACATATTCTGGGAGGGTTAGGAACGGCAAGTTATGGATTGACTCGTGGTATGGCCTTACAGCCTGACATGGATATTACTTTTTGTATTCCAAAACCTTGGGGAGATGAAGACCAGAGTTTCTTGAAAATAGTAGGAATGAATAACGTTCCGATTGTTTGGCGTGATGTGAATATGGATTATGTACGGAACAGGCTGTCAAAGGTTATGGATCCACAGAAGTATTTTGATTTCCGTAATCATATTTATGCTGATTTTAGTTACAGGCATGTCAATGATTTGGGTTGCCTGGAGTTTTCCGGACGCTATCCGGATAATCTTTTGGAAGAAATTAATAATTATTCAATAGTGGCGGGTGTTGTAGCTCGGACAGAGCAATATGATATAATTCATGCTCATGACTGGCTGACTTATCCTGCGGGTATTCATGCCAAGAATGTTAGTGGCAAACCTTTGGTCGTACATGTTCATGCTACAGATTATGATCGGAGTCGGGGAAGTGTGAATCCGAGTGTGTATGCCATAGAAAAGAATGGAATGGATAATGCCGACCATATCATAACGGTAAGCAACCTGACTCGCCTGACTGTGATAGAAAAATATCATCAGGATCCGGCCAAAGTGACAACGGTGCATAATGCCGTAGAACCGCTGGATCCGGAAATTTTATCAATTCCGGATAAAAAAGGTGTTAAGGATAAGATTGTTACATTTCTTGGCCGTATAACGATGCAAAAGGGACCTGAGTATTTTGTAGAAGCAGCAGCAAAAGTGTTGGCAAAGTCTCCACATACACGTTTTGTTATGGCTGGAAGTGGCGATATGATGAATCAAATGATTCAGCTGGCGGCTAAGCGTGATATTTCCGATAGATTTCATTTTACCGGATTTATGAAAGGGAAACAGGTCTATGAGGTATTCAAAGCCAGTGATGTGTATGTGATGCCTTCGGTTTCGGAACCATTCGGCATATCGCCATTGGAAGCTATGCAGTGTGGCGTACCAAGTATTATTTCGAAGCAATCGGGATGTGCCGAGATATTAAATTATGCAGTCAAGGTCGATTATTGGGATATTGAAGCACTGGCAGATGCCATGTATTCTATCATTACTTATCCGGCTTTGCATAAATTTTTGCAGGAAGAAGGGAAAAAGGAAGTTGATAATATCAAATGGGAATATGCAGGTCAAAAGATCCGTCGCATATATGACACATTGGTAAACAAATAATTGATAGTAATAAAACATTGATATATTATGAAGACAATTTGTTTTTATTTTCAGATACATCAGCCGTTTCGTCTGAAGAGATATCGTTTTTTTGACATTGGTAATGATCATTATTATTACGATGATTTTCAGAATGAAGAAATTATTCACCGTATAGCCGAACGATGCTATTTGCCGGCGAATAAGACTATGCTAGAAATGATTAAGTCGAGTGGTGGCAAGTTTAAAGTTTCTTTTTCTATTTCAGGAATGGCTTTGGAGCAAATGGAAATATATACACCGGAAGTGATAGATAGTTTTAAAGAATTAGCGGCAACGGGGAATGTTGAGTTTCTTTCTGAGACGTACGCGCATTCGCTTGCTTCTTTGGGTGATCCGGCAGAATTCAAGCATCAGGTTGAAAAGCAGGAAGATAAGATTCAGACGCTTTTTGGGGTTAGGCCAAAGGTATTTCGAAATACCGAATTAATATATTCGGATGATATTTCAGAGTTGGTGTATGGGATGGGTTATAGAGGAATGTTAACGGAAGGTGCTAAGCATATTTTGGGATGGAAAAGCCCGAATTACGTTTATTCATCAATGGTGGAGTCAAATTTGAAATTGTTGCTGAAAAATGATCGTTTCAGCGAGGATCTATCCGACAGGTTTGCAAACTATAATTGGAGCGAGTATCCGTTAACGGCTGATAAATATATCAGATGGATTGCTGATACTCCTGAATCGGAACAGGTTATAAACCTGTTTATGAATTATGAGGTGCTCGGTTCATTACATCCTGCTGAAACGGGAATATTTGAGTTCTTTAAAGCCTTGCCGCGTTTTGCTGCAGAAAAGGGAATTAGTTTTTCTACTCCTTCAGAAGTATTCGCATTAATGAAACCGGTTGATTCAATCTCTGTCGCATATCCTATTTCATGGGTGGATGAGGAAAGAGATTGTAGTTCATGGCTAGGTAACACTTTACAACAGGAGGCTTTTCGTAAATTAAATGAAATTTGTGGACGCGTCCGTCTAAGCCAAACACGGCGTATACGTCAGGATTGGTATTATCTGCAGAGTAGTGATCATTTCTATTATATGAGTACCAAGCATTTGGGGACAGGCTTCAGCCCGTATGATAATCCTTATGATGCATTTAATAATTATATGAATGTGTTGTCTGATTTCATTGTTCGCGTTAAGGCTGAGTTCCCTGAAACGATAGAAAACGAGGAACTGAATTCTTTACTTACTACAATCAAAAATCAAGGAGAAGAGATAGAAAGTCTTCACAAAGAAATTGATAGACTAAAAAGAAGGGAAAAGGTAGAAAAGAAAGAAAAAACGGCTCTAAAGTGAAAACTGTTATTGTATAATAAAGTTATTACTGTATAATATAGTTTAGGCACAGAATTGAAAAGTAACTTTCAATTCTGTGCCTAACTATTTATAAGTCTTATAAGTTATTTGTATTTGATGGTAACAATTCTAAGTCTCATCGCTTCTTTATTGGTACGTAACTTCACACCGGATGGTTCCAGGTAATTATTAATGGCCGCTGTATAAGTAGAGTTGCCATAATAGCTGGAAGTAGACCCAATTTTACGCTCTATTGGTATAATACTTACCCGAAGGTCTTTATCCGGGGCTTTTTCTATATGATCTTTAAGAATATTGCAAATATTACTAAAGTCATATGAACGCGAAGAATACGAGTAGGAGGCACGAAATGCCGTATTATTATTTTCTATTTGGTTATTCTTGAAGAATTTATCAACCGAATCGCTTGGCAGAATCAATATATCCGATGGAGGTTCAAAGGCAAAATCCCAATCGTCTTGAGGAAAAGCTTTCAGCGTAAGATTCATATTGCTTAAGATTCTTCCATTGATTACGGTGGCGATAGCTTTTGAGGGAATAGTAAATTCTGTATATACACCGGCCGGACTACGTAAATAGGAAACCGAATCATTAGGCTGTATTAAGTGGGAAATATTAGAGTTTTTAAATCTGTTGAGCTGAATTACTTCACTTGTTACATTAAAGTTTTCATATGTTTTTACAATAGAGTCTTGTCCGGCTGATCCGGTGGTCATATATTTATAGAAAATAAACATTTCGGACGAATAGACATTGATAATATTGCCCGTGCCGAAAGTTGTTGTTACGTAAATGCCGGGGAAAAACTTATTAAAGGCATCCTGATTGGCAAATGAAGCCGGATGATTAATGGTCTCATCATAAAAGTGTTGTCCAAAGTCTTTTGGCATACGTACAGTTATATTAGGCATGAACGAACCCGAGGTACGAATAGAATCGGATACCGTCATGTCATGAGCTGTATAGGTTTTGCTTCCAAGTAAGGTTTTCATGTCGGAAAACTGTTTGGGATCAATGTTCGTATAATAATTTTTTTGAAGAGGAGTAGTGACTTGATATAATTGTACGCGCATAGGTGTTAAAGAATCACCCGTCCAAGATCTATAAAAAACTTTGAATTCGACTGAATCAATTTTCCCATTAATAGGTTTATGATTGAAACTGAAGTTATCCGGACAATAAAACTGACATAAATAGTCGGATTTTAATGTTCCAAACATGGGATCAACCAATTCGCCCAATGCTCCTGCTGTTGTTCGTGCATAGACAGAATCGGACATCAGCGTTTTGGATGTCATATAAAATGTATCGGCACGAGCTTCCACGCCGTCGGTCGGAGGCATAGTATTAATCCCCACCTCTGTCAGATTATCATTACATCCACCTAAAATCGTTATTCCAAGAATTAGGCCAAGTAGTACTACGAGCTTGATTTTCATTTCTCTTTTATTTTGAAGCTAAACGACAACATTACATTCTGATTATCTCTCTAAGACTTTGTTATAGAATTCATTATATTTATCAATATAAGCATCTGCAGGCTGATAGGGCAAAAAGTATTCACTTTTTTTCTTTTCAATATAAGCCTCCAATTCGGGATTGATAGTTTTACTGCCTTGTATAACACCGTCAGCAAGATCTATAGCAATCTTGTTAAGACCCACAAAGGTAGGTTTATTTTTTATACTTTTGATATCAACTTCTTTTGCGCCATCTGTTTTCAGTTGAGTGGCAAATTCTTTTCTAAAGGGAGTCTGAAAGTCATCATCGTAAACCGAATAGACGATTTTTGCATTTTTCAGTCCGGGATCATCTGCATACATTCTCTTAATATATAGTGGTGTAAGAGCTGACATCCAACCATGACAATGAATGATGTCAGGAATCCATCTTAATTTCTTTATAGTTTCCAAAACGCCACGTACATAAAAGATCGATCTTTCATCATTGTCTTCATATTCTTTTCCAGATTCATCACAAATAGCATGTTTCCGTTGAAAATAATCTTCATTATCGATAAAATATACTTGCATGCGAGCTGCTTGAATTGACGCAACTTTAATAATCAGAGGATGATCGGTGTCATCAATGATTAAATTCATACCAGAAAGACGAATTACTTCATGCAACTGGTTACGCCGTTCATTGATATTCCCAAACTTTGGCATAAACGTCCTAATCTCGCGACCACGTTCCTGAATGCCTTGCGGCAGATTCCGGCATAAAGTAGCAATCTCAGATTCGGGAAGATATGGCGTTATTTCTTGAGTAATAAACAAGATTTTTTTTGCATCCATTCTAACATTGATTTATAAAAACGGCACAAAGATACAAATTTTCTTTCATTTACGGTAATTATTTACTTGCTTTGTACCGTCAAAAAAAGCATCTGAAAGATGAAAATTGTAAATAACATTAAAGAATTGAAGGGTTATCTTGCCCAAGAAAGACAGAAAAACAGAAAGATCGGCTTGGTCCCCACGATGGGTGCATTGCATAATGGGCACATAAGTCTGGTAAAACGTTGTGGAAAAGATAACGATGTGTGTGTGGTCAGTGTATTTGTCAATCCGACGCAGTTTAATAATAAAACAGATTTAGTCACTTATCCCCGTACGCTGGATAAGGATTGCGCTCTTTTAGAATCAGCTGGTTGTAATTATGTGTTTGCGCCATCTGAGCAGGAAATGTATCCGGAACCGGATGTTCGTAAGTTCGACTTCGGTACAGTTTCTTCGGTTATGGAGGGTGCTTATCGTCCGGGGCATTTTAATGGTGTGGCGCAGGTCGTCAGCAAACTTTTTTATATCGTTGAACCGGATAATGCTTATTTTGGTGAAAAAGATTTTCAGCAGGTGGCTGTTATTAGGGCAATGGTAAAGCAGCTTAATATCCCTGTATTAATTAATGCTTGTCCGATTATACGTGAAGCTGACGGACTTGCTTTAAGCAGTAGAAATGTGCGTTTAACACCGGAACAACGTCAAAAAGCACCATTAATTGCACGTACGTTAAAAGAAAGTACTAACTTTGTACCCGAAAAGAGCGTTCAGGAGGTTAAAGAATATGTCATAAATACAATAAACGCCGATCCTGTAATGCGAGTTGAATATTATGAAATTGTGGACGGGAATACGATGAATGCCATAAATAGTTGGTCTGACACAACCTATCCGGTTGGTTGCATCACGGTTTATTGTGGTGACGTTCGTCTGATAGATAATATAAAATATAATAAGTGATATTGATGTTCTAAATTTATTAGCAATATTTATGTTGATACAAGTGCTTAAATCAAAGATTCACCGTGTGACAGTTACTCAAGCCGATCTGAATTATATCGGCAGTATAACTGTAGATGAGGATCTGCTGGATGCTGCAAATCTTATTGCCAACGAGAAGGTAAGTATTGTGGATAATAACAATGGTGAGCGTTTTGAAACTTACATTATTAAGGGGGAGCGTGGTTCGGGTGTCGTTTGTTTGAATGGTGCTGCAGCACGCAAGGCTCAGCCTGGCGATGTGATCATTATCATGTCGTATGCATTGATGGATTTTGAAGAGGCGAAAATTTTTAAGCCGACCATCATATTCCCTGATACATTAACGAATAAACTGATTTGACGTCGGAGCAGACTTTATAGAATACAAAGAAAGCTCACCGAAGATGGCGAGCTTTTTTTGTGGAATTTTGAGTGTGAATATAGAAAATACAAGTATGTATACCAATAAGCAGATATGGGATGTTAGCTATCCGATTTTCCTGAGCCTTCTTGCCCAGAATGTAATTAATGTGACCGATACAGCCTTTTTAGGAAGAGTCGGGGAGGTCGCTTTGGGAGGATCGGCCATGGGCGGATTGTACTATATTTGTATCTTTACGATTGCTTTTGGATTTAGTACAGGGTCTCAGATTGTTATGGCTCGCAGAAATGGCGAAGGCAATTATAAGGATGTGGGTCCGGTAATGATTCAGGGAGTATTGTTCCTTGAGCTGCTGGCTGCGTTTTTATTTGTTTTGTCTCAGCTCTTTGGTGGAAAGATTATGCGCGTATTGGTTTCATCGGATGTGATCTGGAGTGCAACGATGGAATATCTTGATTGGCGTGTTCTTGGGTTCTTTTTTGCTTTTGTAAATATCATGTTCAGGGCGTTGTATGTGGGTATTACGCGTACGAAGGTGCTGACTTACGGTGCAATTGTTATGGCTTTGGCGAATGTATTGCTCGATTATCTGCTGATTTTCGGTCATGCAGGTTTACCCCAGATGGGTATTAAGGGTGCGGCTATAGCTTCTGTATTGTCGGAGGCAATCGGTATGATTTTTTTGCTGGTATGCACATTTAAGACAGTCGACATCAGGAAATATGGACTTAATCGTTTTGGATCCCTTCAGATAGGATTACTAAAGCGTGTACTTGGCATATCCATATATACGATGATGCAGTATTTTATATCCATGAGCACATTCTTTATGTTTTTCATTGCCGTGGAGCGTTTAGGACAACGCGAATTGGCTATTGCTAACATTGTTCGCAGTATTTATATTGTCATGATGATTCCAATTAATTCTTTGGCGACGACTACAAATACGCTTGTCAGTAATGCTATTGGAGCCGGGCATACGGATCAGGTTATTTCGGTAATTAGGCATATAGCAAAAATTTCCTTTTATATCATTGCAGCGATCGATGTATTTGTTTGTCTTTTTCCTGAGTCCATTGTTTTAATATATACAAGCGAAAAGGCATTGATCAATGAATCCGTTTTATCTGTTTATGTCATATCCGCAGCTTTGCTGATCAGTTCATTGAGTACAATCGCTTTCAGTGGCGTCTCAGGCACCGGAAATACACGTACGGCTTTGTGGATTGAGATTGTTACACTTGTATTTTATACTATAAGTATTTATTATTTAGGAATGTATTTACGTAAACCTGTGTATATTTGTTTTACTGTGGAGCTTGTATATTATTTGGGAATGTTGTTTTTGAGTATGATTTATTTGAAAAAAGGTAATTGGCAAGGCAAAAAGATTTAGAGGATTGCATCCTTTTTTATACCTTTGCGACTTATTCTAGAATAATATAAATATACATACACAATTATGTTTGAGAATTTAAGCGAAAAGTTAGACAGATCGTTTAAACTTTTAAAAGGCGAAGGTAAGATTACCGAGATCAATGTTGCTGAAACCTTGAAAGATGTTCGTAAGGCGTTGCTTGATGCTGATGTTAATTTTAAGGTGGCAAAAAGTTTTACTGACACCGTAAAAACAAAGGCCTTGGGACAGAATGTGCTTACTTCGGTAAAGCCGGGCCAGTTGATGGTGAAGATTGTTCATGATGAATTGGCTACTCTGATGGGTGGTACAGCTTCAGAACTGAATCTGAAAGGAGCACCGGCAGTCATATTAATGTCCGGTCTGCAGGGTTCCGGTAAAACTACCTTTTCTGGGAAGCTGGCTAATCTATTAAAGACTAAAAAGAATAAGAAGCCATTGTTGGTTGCATGTGATGTATATCGTCCTGCCGCTATTGAGCAGTTGCGTGTTGTTGGTGAGCAGGTGGGTGTTCCAGTATACATGGAATTGGAGAGTAAGGATCCTGTTAAGATAGCTCAACATGCTATAGAAGAGGCTCGTGCCAAAGGCAATGACGTGGTGATTGTTGATACGGCGGGTCGCTTGGCTATCGATGAGCAGATGATGAACGAGATTGCTGCTATCAAGAAAGCTATTCAACCGGATGAAACTTTGTTCGTTGTCGATTCAATGACCGGACAGGATGCTGTTAATACAGCAAAGGAGTTCAATGAACGTTTGAATTTTGAAGGCGTTGTATTGACAAAGCTAGATGGTGATACTCGCGGCGGTGCAGCTTTGTCTATACGTACGGTTGTTGATAAACCAATAAAGTTTATTGGTACAGGCGAGAAGATGGATGCATTGGATGTATTCCATCCCGAACGAATGGCAGATCGTATTCTTGGTATGGGAGATATTGTTTCATTGGTCGAACGCGCTCAAGAACAATACGATGAAGAGGAAGCCAAACGTTTACAGAAAAAGATTGCCAAGAATCAGTTCGATTTTAACGATTTCATCACACAAATTCAGCAGATCAAAAAGATGGGTAATCTGAAAGAACTTGCTTCGATGATCCCGGGTGTTGGCAAAGCGTTGAAGAATGTGGATATTGATGATAATGCCTTTAAGAGTATTGAGGCTATTATTTATTCAATGACTCCTGGTGAACGTGGCAATCCGGCTATATTGAACGGTTCGCGTCGCCAACGCATTGCCAATGGAAGTGGAACTTCTATCCAGGAAGTAAATAAATTAATTAAGCAGTTTGACGAAACACGTAAAATGATGCATATGCTTACAACTGTCAAACCCGGAAGTCGTAAGTTTCCGACAGTGAAGAAATAAAAGTGAATAATATGGAAGCGCAGAGTTATAAGTTATTAGATGGGAAGGCTGTCTCAGCTCAGATGAAGAAAGAGATGGCCGAAGAAGTAGTTCGGATTAAGGCTGCGGGTGGAAAGATTCCTCATCTGGCCGCTATATTGGTAGGACATGACGGAGGTAGCGAAACCTATGTGGCTAACAAAGTTAAGACCTGTAATGAAATAGGCTTTAAGTCGACGTTGATTCGTTATGAAAACGATGTGACAGAAGAAGAGCTCTTAGGTAAAGTAGACGAACTAAATCGCGATGATGATGTCGATGGGTTTATCGTTCAACTTCCGTTGCCTAAACATATCCATGAGCAAAAGATTATTGAAGCTATTGATTATCACAAAGATGTTGATGGTTTTCATCCAATCAATGTAGGAAGAATGTCAATAGGGTTGCCTTGTTTTGTGTCGGCAACGCCTGCCGGGATACTCGAGTTACTTCGTCGCTATCAGATACCTACACGAGGAAAGCATTGTGTAGTGCTTGGACGTAGTAATATTGTTGGAAAGCCAATGGCAACACTGATGCTGCAAAAAGCCTATCCTGGTGATTGTACAGTTACGGTTTGCCATAGTCGTTCAGAGAATCTGAAAGAGATGTGTCTCAGTGCAGATATTATTATTGTTGCTTTGGGTGTCCCTGAATTTCTTAGAGGAAATATGGTTAAAGAAGGTGCAGTAGTTATTGATGTAGGTACGACACGAGTGCCAAGTACATTGACTAAGAGTGGATTTAAGCTTACCGGAGATGTTAAGTTTGATGAAGTGGCGCCTAAATGTTCCTATATCTCTCCTGTCCCCGGCGGAATAGGACCAATGACAATTGTCTCATTGATGCGCAATACATTATTGGCTGGCAAAAAGGCCATATATGATTAATTAAAAAAAGTATATACTTTCTAACGCAAAACATATTGTTTGTTGAATTTGATAAAAAATAGAACGAAAATGTTTGCAGATTAAAGGAAAAGTACTACTTTTGTCCCCGTCTTAGAAAGAGCAATACTTGACAAGATAACATGGTGAATGTAGCTCAGCTGGTTAGAGCATTGGATTGTGGTTCCAAGGGTCGTGGGTTCGAGTCCCATCTTTCACCCCTATAAATAACGTTAACAAGTTTATTTTAATCTTGTTGGCGTTATTTTTTTGCGTATATATTAATGAAGTTCATAGCATTTAAATAGTAGATATGAAAGACCTGTTTAGAACATTACCGGCCTGAACATTGCAGTAGGTCATTCTTTGGGAGCATCTTTTATACTAGAAGCTATCAACCATGAACTCTTCACCGATTATATCGCTCTCTCACCTAATTTAGCTTTTGATGGTAATCGGATAACGGCGACTAAAGGTTTTTTTAAAGCCCTCTAAACGCCGTTTTTAAAAGAAACGATATAGATTATTTTGCTACTTTTTCTAGCTTTTTCATGATGGAGAACATAAACAGAGCTGATAACAAGCAGAGAATTATGAGAACACTCCAAACCATCCACAAAGCCAAGTGTGATGACCACAAGTGACCGATGATTGAGGTTGCATAATTACCTATGGCTGTGGCAACAAACCAACCTCCCATCATCATTCCCTTATATTTGGGCGGAGCTACTTTCGATACGAAAGATATACCCATCGGCGAAAGCAATAATTCGGCGAATGTGAGTACCAGATAGGTGGATATCAACCAGCTTGGAGAAACAAGTGCTTGACTTACACCGCCAACATCTTTCAAGTCTGCAGGCGAGACCTGCCCAACGCTTCCTGCAGCCATGATGCTGAATCCGATCGCTGCTACTAACATTCCCAATCCGATTTTACGGGGCGCCGACGGCTCTTTTCCTTTTTTAGCCAAGGTTCCGAAAAGCAGTATGGAAAAAGGAGTCAGAGCAACGACAAAGCAAGGATTGAAATGTTGGAAGATCTGCGGCTGTATGTTCATCGTTTCGGGCATATTGGCATATTTTATAAAGAATGCAATTAGTGCAACGAGAACTACAATACCGGATATTAGTTTTCCTTTTGTTTCTTTAGCTTGAGCGACAGAAAAGCTGCCGTAGATGACGATAATCAGCAAGACAAGATTCCATACATCGAATCCGAATCGAGTAATTCCGGTTACAGCCTTGTTTGTATAGTCACGTGCGAACAGCGTCATTGTGCCTCCGTTTTGATGAAATGCCATCCAGAAGAATATGACAACCGCAAAAACCAGCAATAATGCAACGACACGGTCTTTAGTTTCTTTGGGAGTTAGGACTTCTTCAACATGATTGGTGTTTTTGGCAGTCTTCGAATTATAATCGGCACTCTTGAATGTGTATCTGAATCCAAAATATATTGCAGCCGAGATAATCAACGAGATGCAGGCAACAGCAAAAGCATAATGATAGGAGGTGGAGAGCTGGCTGATATAGTAATTGCCGAATTGAGCCAAATCATTTCCTTGTGTTGCAAATGCATCACTCATCTGATTGGCCGCCGTTAACAATGTCTGCCGTCCGGTTTCACTGATGGTTCCTTCTTGTAACTGATGTGCCAAGGCAGGAATAGCCGGATCGTATATCAGATGAGCCTTTGTCATAAAATAGTCGGTAATTTTTTCGGCAGCTGTGGGAGCGAACAAAGCACCTATATTGATTGCCATATAGAAAAGAGAGAAAGCTGTGTCTCTTTTTTGTGAATAGGTTGGATTATCGTAAAGATTACCCACCATAACCTGCAGATTTCCTTTGAATAAACCTGTACCACAAGCTATGAGAAACAAGGCTCCGAACATACTGGCAATGCCAACTGTTCCCATTCCGGACGGGATAGCCAACAGTGCATAGCCAATGAACATTATGGCCAGCCCCGTAGTAATCATCTTCCCAAAACCAAATCTGTCGGCTAAGATACCGCCAATCAATGGCATGAAATATGCAGCAGCTAAAAAACCGCCGTAGATTTGTAGTGCGGATGTTTCGGCAAAACCAAACTTCGCTTGCAAGAATAGCGTAAAAATAGCAAGCATTGTATAATAGCCAAATCGCTCGCCTGTGTTGGCTAAAGCCAGGGCATATAGACCTTTAGGTTGTCCTTCGAACATGAAATATAATTTTATGGGTTATAATTCGATTTACTGGATGATCTGCTTTATCGCTCCTGTCTCAGGATAGAACAGTATTTTGACAGGTGCTTTTTTGTCTTCAAACATTACCGGTGCCAGTCCTTCACGACTTCCGAACTGCGTGATCTGCACTTCTCCCTTGTAAAGAGACTGTTTGTTTAAACTGATGTTTATCGTAGCTTTTCCCGGTACATTATATATAAGGCCTTTGAGTGACTTCTCTTTCTTTTCGGCTTCTTTAGGGTCTAACTGCTGCGCACGTTCAGTCGCCTTCAGATCCATATAGACCGGTTCTCCTCCCAAATCATCGGCATTGACGATACCTAATTGACTGGAGAAGCGGAATAGGATTTCCTTGTTCATATCATCATGAGGAACGACCGTTACTTCATATTCACTGGTATCTTTTGTACAGACACCGACAAACAGGTTGGTGAGTCCTTTTTCCTGATTATCTAATTGCTGAATAACCACTTTCATCGCTTCACCATCGGGTGGAAGATTATCTGCGTCGCCTGTTACGATATTGAGGCGGCTTTCGCGGATGTGGTATATCTGTTTTGCAGCCACTTCGGCTTGTTTGGCTTCGGAACCGGCCATCAGCATCTCTTCTGATAGAACTGAAGGATCGTTGGTCTTTATTATTGAAGATTTGGTAGCGCTTTGTGCCGGAATAGAAGGTGGCGTGTATTCGGTATTTATGGAACAAAGCAGACCGTCTTCGGTGAGATAGGCATAAGGGGCAACTGTGCCGGGCTTAAAACTCACTACATAAGTGTTATCTTTATCGGGAATCCCTTTATTCTCTACCGTTACATTCTTCAGTTCGTAATACACCTTGTTACTGGTAATGGCATCTTTAACGCCTATATACTTTTCGGCATATTTGTAGTATGGACCCGCTTTGCATGTGGTCTTGATGACTTCAACATTAATGATCAGCGACGTTTTTGGCAAGGAATAGGTTACGCCGAAGTCATTTGCCTTAATAGCTGTTTTCTTTTCTACTTTAGTCTGAGCTATGAGCGACAGACTGAACAGTAAACCGGCTATAATGATTAAATGTTTCATGTTTTATTGTATGTATTGTTAGCACAAACAGTTGCAAAGTTATATATAATTTTCTTTGCATCCAACCGAAACATTTCTTTTTCATTAATATAAAAGGCTCATTGTTTATTCTATTGAATGTGTTTCATATGTCAAAAAGAATTTTTTATTTTTGTCCGCTAAATCCGTGTAAAAAATGAAAAATAAGATATTCTGTATTATCTGGCTGACAATTTTGGCTATGACTATTTCATTTTCTTCATGCAAGAAGGAAAGAGGAGAATTGAAACGTATCTGGTATAATGGAAGCTATAATCGCGATTTTCAGGATCTGAATGATCTGCATCTGGCGGAGGCACAGCGGTTGGGAATAAAACCGGCTTCTACACGAGAAGAGGCTGAAACTTTAAAAAAACAGATGACGGAAGTGAAGACAGATGAGTATATCGACTTAAAAGATCTGAAACACTCTTTTCCCTATCTGATCCCTTCTGCCGCCAGACTCTTGGAAGATATTGGTCGAGCATTTCAGGATACGCTTACAAATCTGAATGCTTCATTATATAAGATACAGATTACCAGTGTAACACGAACGATTGACGATGTGGCTGATTTGAAAAGGAAAAATGGCAATTCTTCGGAGAATTCCGCTCATCGTTATGGAACGACCTTTGATGTTTCTTGGGCACATTATACTAAACTTGATGAGAAAGATACATTAAATATAGATAATGATCATTTAAAGATGGTCCTGGCTATGGTTTTACGCGATATGCGCAATGCTAATCGCTGTTACGTCAAACATGAACGCAAGCAGGGTTGTTTTCATATAACGGTACGCCAGTAGGATAAGCAATTTGCCGGCAACAAATCGATACCTTTAAAACCATTTGTCACTTGTTGACGGCAATTAAAAGAAATCCCGATTATAGTACTTTCTCGTCAATAATCTTTTTCAGTTCCGCTTTGCCCATTGTTCCCAGCATCATTTCCCGTGTTCCATCCATACGGCAGAGCAGGAGAGTTGGGATAGTATGTATGTTAAAAGCTTTCTCTAGGTCTTCTTCATTATCTACATTTACTTTGTAGATATAAAGTTGCCCGTCATACGCCTGTGCAAACTCTGCAAGTATTGGATCCAGACGCTTACAGAATCCACACCAGGGAGCTGAAAAATCCACAATACAAGGCTTATCGCCCATGTATTTCCAGTCCGTGGTTTCGAAATTGCCTATTTTGTCGATAAACGCTGTTTTTGTTAGTTCAATAATTTCCATAATCAATCACTTTGTTTGTTTATGTTGCCAAAGGTAGTATAAGTTTCGACCATAAGCAAATATATTTGACTCGCGCTTTATCTCTGTTTTTCTAGAAACGAAATGCAGTTATATTTTTATTTCCATATATAGGTTGCTCAAGATCGTTTAGGACTTTTATGTCATAACTTTGAAAAGTTAGAAACAGAACATGAACGTGGCAATACCATAATCATGGTAGAAAAATGCTTTAAAGATGGGATTGCCCTCTACAAGGCGTCTCTTTACCTTTGTCGTTGTAAAAAGTATATTATTATTAAATTAAAAAGTAAAAAATGAAAGCAATGAATTTTAATCGAATGTGTTGTTGTCCAAGTATGACAATATTCAAGAGTATCAGAGTATTAATTAACGACAGTATTAATAACCCCATAAATAAAAAAGGAAATGAAATTATTACGCAATATATTCTTTACACTAATAACATATACGGTAGCAACAGGTTTGTCCTATGCAAGTGACGACCCGATTCAAGGGTCAACCATAAAAGGTACAATCAAAGATAATAAAGGAGATGTTATTATTGGTGCAACTATTCAAGTAGAAAACACCGACATCGGTACTATCTCTAATATGGATGGCTCATTTCTATTGAAAAACATTCCTGTTAACCAAAATCTGAAGATTGTAATTAGCTATATTGGTTACAAACCCGTTGTAAAAAGGATAGAAACAAAAGCCATTATTGATTTAAAGGATATTATATTAAGTGAAGACGTTTTGGGACTGGATGAAGTAGTGGTGATTGGATATACCCAGACAAAACGTAATTCCAGAACAAGTGCCATTTCAACTATTACTTCAGATTATATCACATCAACGGCTTCTACTAGTTTTAATGAACAGATTCAAGGACAAGCTTCAGGTCTGATTGTTTCAGGAACATCTGGAACTCCCGGTTCAAATGTCTTTATTCGTTTGCGCGGTACTACTTCTATTAATGCCGGAAACGATCCTCTTTATATTATTGATGGAATCCCCTTTAATTCACAACCGTTACAGACTATCTCTATAGGTGGACAGACGACTAATCCTCTTTCGGATATTAATTCCACCGATATAGAGAAGATAGAAATACTAAAAGATGCTAACGCGACGGCTGTATACGGTTCTCGCGGTGCAAATGGAGTAATTTTAGTAACGACGAAAAGGGGACAAAAGGATAAAAAGACACAGGTCGCATTTACGGCCGAATATGGGAAGGCTAAGGCTGCTAAGTTGTGGAATCTGGCTACTGGCCCCGATCATGCACAAATCTTGAATGAAGCGTGGATAAACGACGGGAAGAATCCCAATCTGATCCCGTATCGCCCTAAAAGTGAAGGTGGGCTGGGAACACCAGATGAACAGCAAACATATGACCGTCAAAGCGTTGCATTTCGTACAGCAACTTCACATAACTTGAATGTTACTGTTTCTGGAGGGAATGTGAAAACATCGTTTTTCATCGGAGGCGAATATACCAAGCAGGAAGCTATTGTGAAGACCGAGGACTTTTCACGTTACAGTTTCCGCTTCAATTTAGATCACGAAATTAGTAATCGTGTTTCGATATCAACAAGTAACTTGTTGTCGCATACTGTTCGTTCGTTATGCCGTATAGCCAACAGTCCGAAGGGAATTCTTCAAGCTTCCGTACATCATGCCACTTTACTAAATCCCTTTAATGAAGATGGCAGCTATGCACGTTATGGTATTTTTGATAATATATATGCACTGATAGAAAATAATAATCATCATGCATATGGTTTGCGAAGCATCAACAATCTGAATGTAACTTGGAGAATTTTAGGTAACTTGTCATTCAAATCTTCGGCAAGTCTGGATTATAATAATTACCGTGAGAAGAGATATTTTAATACAAACTTGGCTGACGGTCAACCTAAAGGAAATGCTACAGATGCTACAAGTATCAATTATACTTTAACTGCCGAGCAGTTGTTGAATTATAATATTACATTTTCAGAGCATCAGTTTCTAAGTGCATTCGCTGGTAATTCGATACAATATAACGGATTCGATTCGCAGTCGATTACCGGTACAGGATTTCCGAGTAACGAGTTTAAGGAGATGTCTTCTGCCGCTATAACAACTGGATCTACGACAGCTTCTTTTTCCGGACTGATATCTTGGTTTGGTGGACTCAATTACAGTTTGTTGGAACGATATAGTTTGGATGCTAATTTTCGTGCTGATGCTTCTTCTCGCTTCGGTACCAATAATCGATGGGGCTATTTCCCTTCTGTTGGTGCATCATGGCGTATTTCGCAAGAGAAATTTTTGCGCGAAGTGACAGCGATTAATGAGCTGAAGCTAAAAACCAGTATTGGTTGGACAGGCAACCAAAGTATTAGCGATTTCGCAAGTTTGGGTTTGTGGTCGGGAGGCGGAATATACGATGAGACATCAGGGCTGTTACATATACAGTTGGCTAATCCTAAATTGAAGTGGGAAACAACCCGTCAATGGAATATTGGTTTGGAGAGTACTTTATTAAGTAGTAAATTGAATATAGAACTAGACTATTATGATAAATATACCTCTGATTTGCTTTTAAACACACCCATTCCAGCCAAAACAGGATTCTCTTCGATTTACAGTAATGTAGGAGCGATGAGTAATAAAGGGTTTGAGTTCCAAATGACATCACAGAATATACGGAACAAGAATTTTGAGTGGAGTACTACATTCAATATCAGTCACAACAAAAATGCGATTGAGAAATTGCCGACCTCTTTTTCGCAATATGATCGTGACTGGGTTCGTTTGGAGCAAGGATCTCCTATGTATTCTTTCTGGCTTTACAAACAATTGTATGTGGATCCAAAAACGGGTAATGCCGTGTATGAAGATGTAAATAAGGATGGCAAGATAACGGTTGCTGACCGTCAAATCGTTGGAAATGCATGGCCTGATGCGACGGGAGGTTTGCAGAACTCCTTCAGATATAAGAATTTTGATCTTTCTTTGTTTTTCTACTTCTCCGTGGGCAATGATGTTTTTAATATGAATCGTTTCTTTCAGGAACATGGTGGAATACGGGGTACGAATTGGGGGTTGTTGAAAAGTCAAATGAGAAGATGGCAAAAGTCAGGAGATGTCACCGATATTCCACGTGCTTCAACTTTACCCAATGCCGATGGAAGCTATAACAATGGATTTGCCAGTAGCCGTTTTCTTGAGAACGGATCGTTTCTGCGCCTTCGTAATGTTTCTCTTGGATATAGCTTGCCTAAACTCTTGTCAAAACGGCTGGGTGCTGAAAAGATACGTCTTTATATAAATGCTACGAATCTTTTGACTTTTACAGGATATTCCGGAGCTGATCCGGAAGGGAATACGGCGGCTGATTATTCGAACGGAACAGTACAAGGGCTTGATTTCGCTATTCCGCCTCAACCCAGGCAATTTGTTTTTGGTATAAACCTGATTTTATAATTTTAAAGAAAAGAGTTGTATGAAAAGAAAAATATATTACGCCTCGCTCATTTGGGGATTATTATTGATACAGACGTCCTGCGATTCAATATTGAATCAAACACCGGCCAATTATGTTTCCGATAGTGGAATTATTGTAGACGAGGCATCAGCTGAGGCGGCACTTAACGGGGTTTATCATCGTTTGGCAGCAAATGAATATTATGGAGGAGGAATATTTAATGCAGCTATTTATTTGTCTGGAGATAATGTGACATGGACTGGCTCTTTAAATTATTATTATGATTATAATACACATCAATATGGTGCAGACAACCAGTTGTTGTCAAGTGCGTGGAATGCGATTTATTCAACAGTGAATCAGGCTAATCAGGTAATAGATAAGGTGACTCTACTTAATAATGTCAGCAATACCCAGAAAATGCAAATTGTAAGTGAGGCAACGCTTATTCGATCTCTTGCGTTTTTTGATCTGGCACGAACTTGGGGAAATGTACCATTAATTCGTGAAGCAACAAGTTCGCCTACACAATTTTCGGGTGTGAAACAAACTGATGCAAAGGAAGTATATCGGGAAGTAATAACAGATGTGACAAATATATACGGCGGATTATCCGCAATTACGGATAGAGCACATGTTAGTAAAGCGACAGCAGATGCGTTTCTTGCCAGAGTTTACTTGTATAGTGAAGATTGGGACTCTGCAGAAAAGTATGCCACACGGTTGATAGAAAATACTAATTATGAACTGGTTGACTATCCGACTTTTATGAAACAGAAGCAATCTTCCGAAAGTATTTGGGAATTGACTTATTCTTCTTCTTTTCAGAATAATCATAGTTATTACTGGCTTTCTTCCAATAATGGGGGACGTCACGAGTGGGGACCGTCCAAAGAACTGGTCAAACTGCTATCTGATCCACTGATTGGAGGAACACGCAAAGTTCTCTATTCCGATTTATCCACAGCACAAGTTCCGGATTATTATGTGGGTAATCTTTATTATCGTTCAACAGGAGATGATCCTGCCTATTTGTTTAGAATTTCTGAACAATATCTTATTCGTGCAGAAGCGCGTATAAAGAAAAGCACTCCGGATGTAGTCGGCGCTTTGGTTGATTTGAATGCTGTTCGCAAGAGGTCTGGAGTCCCTGATTTTAAATCACAGCATGTAAGTGAAATCATACAGGCGATTGAAGATGAAAACAGAGTGGAATTTGCACTGGAACCGCATCGTTGGTTTGATCTTGTGCGCACGCATCGGGCAACTTTTGTATTGGGAATAAAAGAATATCAGACTATATTTCCTATTCCTTATAATGATATTCTAGCCGATCCGGATTTGGTACAGAATGAAAATTATTAATTAGCTTAGAAAAAATTTTGAATTTTCTCCGAATTATTTCAAAAATTGTTTTTGAGGACATTTTTTATTTTCATGTCGAAGATAGCGAACAGTCTGACGAATGCAAGTAGAAAAAGAGATTAAAAAGGAACTTGAAATAATCGGATTAAAATTACAGATCAGAAAATTTGAAGCAGTTTCTTATTTATTAAAACGAAGAATCATGAATAGATTTATATCATTATTGTTGGGACTTATAGTGTCTCAACTGATTATTGCTCAGAGAAATAATAGTGAACAAGTTTCTCTGGATTATTTGAATTGTTCATTTGCTGTATACGATAGTTTACAGAAACAGATATGGAGGAATCCTGAATTGGGGTTTCTTGAAAAAGAGAGTTCAGCTTTATTGCAAAAGCATTTGGAAGAAAATGGATTCGTTGTAGAAGCTGGAGTTGCTGGTATGCCTACTGCTTTTGTTGCAACATATGGAAGTGGGAAGCCGGTTATCGGAATTTTGGCTGAGTTTGATGCGCTTCCCGGGTTATCACAGGATACAGTACCGTATCGTAAACCTCTTGTTGAAAATGGAAACGGGCATGGATGCGGGCATAATCTTTTTGGTGTGGGGTCTGTATCCGGGGCTGTTGCTGTCAGCAAATGGTTGTCTACAAATCACCGTACAGGGACAATAAAAGTATTTGGCTCTCCTGCTGAAGAAGGCGGAGGGGGCAAAGTATATTTGGTGCGCGATGGATTTTTTAAAGGAGTTGACATCGTCCTTGACTGGCATCCAGCTGCAGGGAATGGTGTAAGTGTTGATAGTGGAACAGCAATACAAATGATTGATTTTCGTTTCTATGGTAAAGCGGCTCATGCAGCAGGAAGCCCAGAAAAAGGCCGTTCTGCTTTGGATGGTGTTGAAGCCTTTGATTATATGGTTAATATGCTTAGAGAGCACATACCTACTTCTTCTCGAATTCATTATGTTATTTCCGATGGAGGAGCTGCCCCTAATATTGTTCCGGATTATGCTCGAGTATCTTATTATATACGTAGTCCGAAACGTGAGATTCTGAAAAACCTTAAAGATTGGGTATATGCTGCCGCACAAGGTGCTGCCGAAGGAACGCAGACAAAGGTAGAGCCTGAAATCGTTGCCGGTTTTTATGAACGCCTTTATAATTTGAAGCTGTCTCAAGTTATTCAACAAAATCTGGAAAAAGTTGGGGGTGTCGTATATGATAAACGCGAGCGTGAATTTGCCGAAGGAATCTTGAAAACATTGGGTGAAAACGATTCTATTCTGAATCATGCTTCAATCATCCGTCCATTAGAAAAAGAACATCCTTCTGCAGGCGGCGGATCTTCGGATGTTGGCGATGTAAGTTGGAATGTCCCTACAGCCAGTTTCGGAACAGCGGCATTTATTCCGGGAAGCGCCGGACACAGTTGGCAGAATGTAGCATCGGACGGAACGACAATAGGAACCAAAGCCGTTATTAATGCCGGTAAAGTATTTGCTTTGAGTGCTATTGAGTTATATACAAATCCTAAACTTGTAGAGGAGATTATTGTGGAATTTAATGAGCGTCGTGGGTCTGACTTTCATTATGAATCTTTGTTGGGAGATCGCAAACCGGCTCTTGATTATAGAGTTAAGAAATAAAAGATAATATATGAAATCAATTTTGAATAACATGATTGTCCGCTTGTTGTTAGCAGTGTTTATAGGTATAGTCTTAGGTACGGTTGTGAATGAACCAGTGCTAAAGGTCATATTAGCTGTAAAGCAAATTTGCGGACAAATTATATTCTTTCTCATTCCGCTAATCATTATAGGCTTCGTTGCATCTTCTATTACTTCTATTGGAAAAAATGCATCGCGTCTGCTTGGCTTTTCTTTTATTTTGGCATATGTCTCATCTATCGGTGCTGCTTTTGGGGGAGCGTGGTTGAGTTATAACGTATTGCCTTTACTTGATATTCATCCAGTAGTAAACACTGTACAACACTCATTACCTCAGCTTTTCTTTTCTCTTGAAATACCGCAGGTTATGAATGTCATGACAGCTTTATTCTTGTCTGTTTTTGTTGGATTAGGAGTGGTTTGGATTCGTTCGAAAGAAATAGCACAGTTATTAAATCAGTTCCGTAATATAGTGTTATTACTGGTGAGTCGTGTTCTTATGCCGTTACTTCCTATTTTTATTGCTGCTAATTTTTGCGTTATATCCTATCAGGAGAGCGTTTCGGAGTTGAAGATATTTTTGCCGGTCATTCTTATTATTGTTATTTGTCATTATATATGGCTTCTGATACTCTATTTGTCGGCTGCACTTTATTCAGGTAAAAACAGCTGGCATGTGTTGAAATATTATGCGCCCGCTTATTTTACGGCTTTAGGAACAATGTCTTCTGCAGCAACATTGGGTGTAGCATTGAAATGTGCCAATAAAAGTCCTTTGCTGGATAAAGACATTGCCGACTTTGCAGTCCCGTTGTTTGCAAACATTCATCTTTGTGGTTCCATTTTGACGGAAGTCTTTTTCGTATCAGTCGTTTCGCAGTTGTTATATGGGCATTTGATAGATTTTCAAACACTCAGCTTGTTTATTATTCTTTTGGGATTATTTGCAATTGCAGCACCCGGTGTACCCGGAGGAACGGTACTGGCCTCTTTGGGTATAGTCTTTTCAATCTTGAAATTCGATGATGCAGGAACGGCTTTACTTATAACAATTTTTGCCTTACAAGATAGCTTTGGAACAGCTTGTAATGTGACGGGTGACGGTGCATTGACATTAATCGTAAATACTTTTGCAAGGCGCCAAGGTAATATACCCCAATAAGGGTATGTTTTTTTTGTTGCAAACAAGTTTTCTTTGTATGAAATTTAAAGTTGATAATTATGGCAATTGTTTATCATAGGCTGACTGAATCTATAGAAAATAAGCCTTTACTTGAGTTTCATCAGTTAGTTATGAATACAACGTTCATCATCGCAGACAATCAGGATATAACTTATGAAGGCTTGCGTTGCTATATTCATCAAATGTTTGGTGATTGCCATATAGTGAATGTAGCGAATAAAAGTGAACTTATTACAACCCTAAAACAAAACAGTAATGTAGTAGTTGTTGTTGATTATGCTTTGTTTGATTTTAATGGGGTAGATGATTTTCTTATTATGGAAAAACGTTTTTCGAAAGCCTGCTGGATTCTATTCTCCAACGATTTAAGCGAGAATCTTATTCATCGCCTGAGTAGTGAGAATTCAGTCAGTATGGTATTAAAAGAGAATTCAGGAGAAGAAATTCGCTCTGCATTGAAATGTGCTTCATGCGGAGAGCGTTTTCTTTGCCACCAGATTACCGATTCGTTATTACTTGGATATACAAAAAGGGATACTGATTCAGTCCTAACGAATACTGAAAAGGAAATTCTAAAGCTAATAGCTCACGGAAAATCAGTCAAGGAGATTGCTGAGATTCGGGTGTCAAGTGTACATACCATTATTACCCATAAGAAAAACATATTTCGTAAACTGGAGGTTAATAATGTTTATGAGGCGACAAAATACGCGTTTCGGACTGGACTGGCTGAAGTTGCAGAATACTATATTTAAAGAATAGCCTTTGTCACACATTTTTTTTACGGAATATGGTAAGCGATATGACTTTTATACGGCCTTCATTAATGAAAAAACACCGTTTCTTCTTCCGTGTTGTATACGGTATTGAAGAAACGGCGTTTTTTATATTAATCAGTTTTGATCCTTAAGGATGACATCGTGTGCTCCGCCTTCAACAATACTGGTTGACGAAACCAGTGTGATTTTGGCATTCTCTTGGAGTTCCGGGATGTCGATTGCCCCGCAGCTACACATGGTCGCTACGATTTTTCCAAGGGTTATGTCCAGATTGTCTTTCATTTTTCCTGCATAAGGAACATAACTGTCCACACCTTCTTCAAATTTCAGCATCTCTTTACCCCCCATATCATAACGTTGCCAATTCTTTGCCCGGTTTGAACCTTCGCCCCAATATTCCTTAACGAAGCGGTTGCCAATGGTCAGTTTTTTTGTCGGCGATTCATCGAAGCGTGCGAAATAACGTCCCATCATAAGGAAGTCGGCACCCATAGCCAGAGCAAGAACCATGTGATAATCATGTACTAACCCTCCATCACTACAGATGGGAACATATACACCATGGCGCTTGAAATATTCGTCGCGGGCACCCGCTACGTCAATGAGCGCTGTAGCTTGTCCACGTCCGATGCCTTTTTGTTCACGGGTAATACATATTGAACCACCTCCGATACCTACTTTGATAAAGTCGGCTCCCGCATCTACCAGATAATTAAAGCCTTCTTTATCGACTACATTACCGGCACCCACGCAAACTTTATTGCCATATTGTCCTTTGATCCAGTGCAAGGTCTCTTGTTGCCATTCCGAATAACCATCGGACGAATCGATGCAAAGTACATCGACACCTGCCTCAATCAATGCCGGAACGCGTTCTTTATAGTCGCGCGTGTTGATGCCAGCACCAACCATGAGTTTCTTATCTTCACCGGAAAGTTCGCGTGGATTGTCACGATGGCTGTCGTAGTCTTTACGGAAAACGAAGTATTGCAATCTTTTTTCCTTATCGATGATAGGTAGTGCATTTAGCTTGTGCTCCCAGATAATCTGGTTGGCATCGCTCAGTGTTACACCCAAGTATCCAACAATAAGTTTAGAGAATGAGGTCATGAAGTCTTTCACTTTCATGTCGTGCGAATCCTTTTCCTGACGATAATCTCGTCCTGTCACCAATCCCAGTAGTTTACCGTTGGGTGTCCCGTCATCAGTGACGCCGATAGTTGAGTGGCCTGTCTCTTGAACCAACTCAAGGACGTCGGCCAGCGTATGTTCGGGCGTCAGGTTCGAATCGCTGATAACGAAGCCTGCTTTGAACTTTTTTACTTTCTTCACCATTTCCGCCTGACTCGCGATAGGTTGAGATCCAAAGATAAATGATAAACCTCCATTGCGTGCCAGTTCAATAGCAAGCTCAGGACCGGATACCGATTGCATGATTGCCGATACGAACGGAATATTCAGTCCAATAGCCGGCTTCTCGCCTGCCTTATATTTGACAAGCGGCGTTTTCAGTGAAACATTTGATGGAAGACACTGCTTCGTGGTCAGTCCGGGAATCAGTAAATATTCACCGAAAGTCCTTGATACATCGTCTAAGTAAATTGCCATATTGAATAGATTTTATCAGGATTGTTATATTGGGCTGCAAATGTACAAATAAAAACTGAAACGCCTTGCAAATGCCCGCATATAGTTTTACCTTATCGTGATGTTCTTTTTCTGTCTTTTACTTATCCGATAAAAAATCGATCATCCTGACAATAGCACGACTGCAGGCCGGACAGAACGGTGCATAATCGCGCATCATGCAGTGATCCATCGGACGATAAATACCTTTTGAGATGTATCCGCCACCTTCGAATACGCCTACTTTGTCTTTGTATTGGCCCGTAAGCGGGGTAGGAATCGGAGTCCCGACAGGAAGTAAATCTTTCCATTTGCTTTCGAAGTTCACCAGCGTGGTGATGTTTGGTTCCCAGGGTTCATATTTTAGGTTGTAGAAATCCTGATAAGCAACTGTCGAAGAAAAATATTCATCAGCCAAACCGGCAAAACTATGTCCGAATTCATGTGTGAATACCATCGGTGTACGCTCGTTGTCGGCAGTTCCACCTGCATAAAAATTATACATTCCGCCTCCTCCATAAGTACTGGCATTAATGAGCAGGAAGATAGCATCGCAGGGCACATTCCATACGGCGTCTCGAATAGACTTGATATCGCGGGTCGTTAGATAACGATCCAAACCAAATGTGTAATATCCTGTATTCAGCGCCGTATTTTTGAATACCCCTTTACCCGAAATATCTGTACCCGATTCTTCTGATACAAGTTCTACAGCCCAGACATTAAAATCGCTGCGGTGTGAAGTGTAAGGAGGCGTCGCAAATAAAGCTTCGGTAAATCGTTTGGCATCAGCGACAAACTTTTCTTGTTGATCGGCGGTGTAGCCTTCGGCAATAAATACCAGGTCGACTTTTTCATTAGAATCGCCGTTATTTTGTATCTGATAGATTTTGTTTTCCTTAAGTTTTCCCCGATCAATAAAGATACTTGCCGGGTCAACATCCATTTTCAATAGTGAATGAAATTGCATATCTTTTTTATCGCGCGCCGTCAATTCTACTACGACTTTGGATTTAGGAAAAGGTGTAACGGCACAGTTTGTCCACGACTGGGTTTCTGTTTCAGCTTCTTTTGTAGTGCGCCATTCTTCGAACAACGTATTGAAGCCGCGTGAGTAGATAAGTTTGTTACTTCCTTTATCGTATATATTTACATAATAACCTCCGTAGTTGAATTTGTCAATGAGGTTCTTTATCGGTCCACCCCAGACAGGTTCTTCGCGTAACTGAATGATGGCAGCAGATTGTGTTTGAGCATTACCACTCAGGGCAAAATCAATTCGAAGCGTTTTGTTTTCAAAGTATTTATTGAAGTCAATTTGTGCAAAAGCCGGTACACAAAGAATAAGGCTTAGTAGAGAAAGAATAAATTTAGTTTTCATCTTGTCTATATTGTTAATTGTAATCTATACGCAAATATAGCGTTTTTATAAGAAACTGTTTTGTATTTTCTCTGAATTATTTCAAGAGTTGTTTTCGGAAAATTCAAAATTGTTTCAAAATTGTATCAAAAATAATTGTCAATTAAGTCGATTATATTTACTTTTGTGGTTATGTTGTATTTATTGAATAGCTCTGTCCGAATTTATCTAAGGCATTATTAGAAACTTATAAATGAGAAGGGTATGGTGTTTAATCAAGATACAGAATTGATGCAATTTTTGATGTTCGATTTTTTTTCGAACAATTCGAAGGGTGGGGCGTTGTATGATAAAAAAGGATATTTATTGTGTGCAAATCAGGTAATACTTGATGTTTTTCATATTTCAGATGTTAGCAATTCGGTTTTACAAAGAATATTTGATTTTCCTTTTATTTCTCAGTTTCAGATAGAACGTTTACTTCAGGGAGATGTGGTATCCGGTAAAATTCCTGTGAATTATCTAATAACGCCTGTGAAAGGTTCTGAAAAGCAGTTGATAGGCTATGTTTTGAGTCTGGATGATCATAATCCTAGTACATCGGATGATATGAAGTCAATATCATTTAAATCATTTGAAGGTGCATCCGATACAATCCTGCTTATTAACAAAAACTTTAAAATCATTCATATTATCGCTTATTCTTCCGAGACGTGTATTACTCCAGAGGCTTTAAATAAAGACATTGGCGATGTGCCGGGTTTTTGTTATCCTGATTATGCCAAAAAAAAATACGTGAATCAATAAAGAAGGCTTTTGATACTCAGGATACGGTTGATGTTGATTTAGTTATTCCCGGTCATTTGACTCATATGGTCTATTTTGATCTTCGCTGTGTGCCAATACAAGATCGTTTTGTTGTAGCCCATATTAAAAATGTAACAAAATTAAAGCAGAAAGAACAGGAAAATAAGTTGTTATCTAGACAGTTGAAGCAGACTCGTAAAATGGTAGAACTGGCACTTCACAATTCGAATGTAGTTCTTTATTCTTTTGATTTTCGGAAATGTGCTTCCTGTGATAAGATAAATTGTAATCATTGTTTTCAGTTTTATGGGAAGATAAACAAGTTGCTCGAACACAATCAGCATATTTGTCTGGGATTGGCAAAGGTTTCGCATCCGGAAGATTCACAGGATTTTTTCTTGCTCTTCAATACAATACGTTCCAGGAATCTGGACGAGTATACAATGAACTTCCGTATGAAGACCGATGGGGGGGTGTTTCATAGTTTCGAAGTCTTAGGTAAAACATTGGAACGAGGTGCTGATGGTAAACCGGTGCTTATTGTAGGTTCTATTCTTGATAGCCAAAAGCATGTGGAATATGAGCAGTCGCTGATTAGTGCCAAAGAACGCGCAGAGACGGCAGAAAAGATGAAGTCGGCTTTTCTTGCTGACATGACTCATGAGATCCGTACACCACTAAATGCGATAGTGGGATTCTCTGATTTGTTGGGAGACGAGACCGATCCTCTTATGCGTGATACTTATATTAATTTGATCAAAAGTAATAATGAATTATTGTTAAATCTGATAAACGATGTCTTGGATCTATCAAAGATTGAGGTTCGCATGATGAAGTTTGTTTATGAGAAAACCGCCTTGTTGACACTGATGAATGAGGCTTATAGTACGGTAAAGATGCGTATCAGTGGGGATATATTACTGGTAAATGATGGGGGCGAAGATATTTACATAAATATTGATCGGACACGCTTTTTGCAGATTTTGATAAATCTGCTAACCAATGCAGCCAAGAATACTTCACAGGGTTCGATTCACATGGGTTATAAGAGAGAAGGAGAAATGGTTCGTTTTTATGTATCTGATACGGGTTGCGGAATTCCATCTACAGAGCTGGAGCATATTTTTGCCCGTTTTGTGCAGCTGGACGGACGCAAACAGGGCGTTGGTTTGGGGCTGGCAATATGTAAAGGTTTGGTTTCGCAGATGGGTGGACAGATATCTGCTATCTCTGAATTAGGCAAGGGATCTACATTCTATTTTACATTGCCTATTAATGGTAAGCCTGTGCCTGTGGAAGAGTCTAAGGATACATCCGTTATCAAATCTGATTGATCCGGGTTTTATAATTGTACATATAAAAAATGGTTTGCACCACGTTTCCGCAGAGTAAACCATTTTTTGTGTTATAACCGAACAGGTTATTTGATCTCAATTATTTTAGCCGCTTTCTTGACTTCTTCCTCGGTCTTCTTTGGAATATTTATACTCAATACGCCATTTTCAACTTTGGCTTCGATTTTGTCTTTTACAACATTTTCCGGCAGAACCATTGTCTGTTCGAATTTGCTGTATGAGAACTCGCGGCGCAGAAAACGACCATTCTTTTTGTTGTCGTTGTGTTCTTCCTTTTTTTCCATAGAGACTACCAGATTGTCGTTTTCATCGATACGGATGTTGAAGTCGTTCTTCGTCATTCCAGGGGCAGCCACTTCGACGTGATATTCTTTATCAGATTCTATTACGTTAATAGCTGGAGCTGTAGAGTTAGCCCTCATCATCCAATCATTGTCAAACAAATCATTGAAAACAAACGGTAACCAATTTTGATTTCTTCTCATCGGTGTCATAATACAGTCCTCCAATTATTTTAGTTAAACATTCAATCTATTTTTGCTTTCGTCTTATTTCTAATCTGAAAGCACTATATATACTTCAAATCATATGCCAAAGCCCGAATAAGGAAAAAATGGCAGTTGTGCGGTAAAAATGACAGTTCTATAGGCATCGGATTTATCTTTTCAGCAGAAGAATTTTTGTATAAGTTCCGAAGAATCTTTTTGTTTATACTCACTCATTTATCGTCTCATATATGTGGAACGATCGATTCATATATGTGAGACAGTTGATTCATATAATATGGAACGATCGTCTCATATTATATGAGACGATAGAAATATGGGGAGATTTACAGAAATATGTCTTTACGTTTGTTGAAACTTAATATGTGCTAAGTATAAGATGTTTCAGTAGGACAATAAATAGTTATAAGCATAGGAATATAGTATGATCTTGATCTTTCTGACGTTTTAGGTAAAAAAAGAGGCTTGTTTCAGCAAGCCTCTTTTTTTACTATTATGAAATGAAAAATAAAGTTTCTAGCATCCACTATAGAACGTCATTTGAATTAGTGGTCCATATTGGAACGAATAAAAAACACCATTTACTTCGACATAACCTTCTAACTCTTCAGGATCTGTATATGTTCCAGCAAATGCTGGAGCATAGGGCTCTACATTTTTTGAAATGTAATTTCCTGCAAACATTGTTACTGAGAGCAATGTAAATGCTAGTGTTAATACTAATCGTTTCATAATATTTAAGTTTGAATTAATTACCAAATGAAGGATATCCCGGATTCTGTGTCAAGTTGCTGTTTGATTGCCAAGCATCTTGAGATACAGGGAATATTTTCAGATAATCATCAGCTTTTCTAGCACAGCCGGATGAACTCCACATCGCTTTATCAAATACACCGAAACGAATATCATCCTGACGAGACATACATTCCCATGCAAACTCAAAGCGGCGTTCTAACATAACCTTATTTAAGTCAACTGTCGTATAGTCATGGTTGCTGTTGCCATAAGCACGTTCACGGATAATGTTTACGTATTTAGCTGCTTCTGCACCACTACCGCCATTACGCAGGATAGCTTCGGCTTTCATCAGATATGCATCTGCCAAGCGGAATATATGGAAGTCATTAAGCATTGCATTCGACAAATCAGAAGCATAAACCCATTTGAAGCAGCGTGCACCATCTTCCTGATTGACAGAGCCCCATGTTGTACCATCGTATTCTGTCCCAGGAATCATAGATACATCTACTGTATGATTCAACAAATGTCCGTGAGCAGTAACCAAGGCTTCACCGGTTGTTTTGTTATACATTTGACCAGTCAGAAATGAGCCGCTGTAACGGGGATCGGTCGTATCAAATTCCTTTACATAATCCGGTTGAGCACAAACTCCGTTCCATGCACCGAATGTTCCTCCTAAAGCCAAGTTATCTAAGTAATGCAATGTACGATACATCATTGTATTTTTTGTTCCGGAATTTGTAAAACATGCTGCAAAGATCGCTTCTTTTGAATTTTCATTCGTGGTGGTGAAGTTATCTTTCCAGTTTGTATCCAACGAATAATAGCCCATATTTATTACTTTATCGCAAGCACTGATTACGTTGGTATAAGCATCTGAAGTGTTAACGCCCCAAGCCGCTGCATTCAGATATAATTTGGCAAGAAGCATGTAAGCTGCACCTTTGGTAAAGTATCCGTAGTTGGTTGCGTCAGGATCTGGAGCTGCTGTAGTCAACTCTGTTACCTCTTTTATCAACCAGTCATATATTTCCTGACGGGTATTCATTGTTGGAGCTGTTTTATCTGAAGTACTGTATTGAATTACCAGCGGAGCATTACCATAAAAATCTATTACAGTATAATACCAGAATGCACGTACGCCACGAACCATTGCCACGTAAGTTGTCTTTTGTTCACTCGTTAATAAAGTTGAATTTTCCAATACGGAAATAGTTGCATTACATGTACCTATTGCAGAAAAAGCTGAAGACCAGCAATTTTTTACTGCTGATGTGTTGGCTGTCCATGTATGCATGTATAATTCGCGATATTGACCGCCATCATACCAGTCACCACCTTTACGGGTAGGTGTTACAGCCATCGAACCGGAACATTCTGAAAGATAGAAGAAATGATCCGGAAAATACTCACGTAATGAATTGTTTACTGTTCCGACCAAGGCATTAACTTCAGTCATCGTACTACCAAATGAGTTTGCAGGAAGTTTATCATAAACATCTTCATCCAGATTGGTGCAGGATGGAAGCGATGTTACTGCAACCGCGCCAGCCATTAATAATCCTATAATTTTCTTTTTCATGATGATTTTCAATTTGAATAAGTTAGAATGTTAAATTTACACCGAACGTGAATGTTCTTGCTTTAGGCATGAAATTACGGGGTTCAATACCCGGAGACAAACCGGCATTGTCATCAGATGGATCACCTGTAAAAAGTTCAACTTCAGGATCCAGTCCGTCGTAACCTGTGATTACGAACAGGTTCTGAGCAGCTACATATACACGCGCTTTATCAAGCCAGCTAATTTTCTTTGTATTGAATGTATAACCGATTGACATATTGTCCAAACGTGCAAATGATGCATCTTCCAGATAGAATGAGCAAACACGAGAATTTTCTTTCAGAACACCAAGATATTTGTTTTTCATCACATTGTTTCCGGCCAGATAGGTGGTATTGCCATAAGCAGCCAATGGGTTATCCAAAACCTTGTTGCCAATAGTTCCACGGATAAAGAAGCTGGCATCCCAGTTTTTCCAGGTGAATGTGTTGTTCCAGCCGTAAGTTAGTTTTGGTTGAGCTGAACCGCAATATGTACGGTCATCGTCAGTGATCTGACCATCCCCGTTTTTATCTTCAATAATGAATTTGCCATTTGAATCAATGCCGTCGCACTTCAGCATGTAGAACTGACCAACAGGATAACCTTCTTCAACAACGTGGGAAGTCACACCGGATGCACCGCGGATCCAGGGATCTCCAACATATAAACGGCTGGTTGAGAATATATCGTTAGACAGTTTTGTAATTTTGTTGGTATTGTGAGACAGGTTGACAGAGGTTGTCCAGTTGAATGCCTTTGAACGGAATACATTCCAGTTCAAAGAAAGCTCGATACCTTTATTGGTCATATCTCCTACGTTTGCTTGAATTTTATCATATACATAGGTAGGAGTCGGTACACTGTAGGTATAAAGCATATCTTTCGTTTTTTTACTGTAAACCTCGACAGTACCGTTCAGACGGCTGTGGAACAAAGTGAAGTCCAAACCGATATTGGCCATTGAAGTAGATTCCCACTTCAGGTTTGGATTGGCATTTTGTGAGATCTGGAATGCTGTAGGCCAGGAACCATTTTGATAATAGGTATCTTTAGCTTTATATAAGTCAAGAGATTTATACGGCATCAAGCCGTTCTGGTTACCTGTTACACCATATCCGAAGCGGAGCTTTAAGTCGTTTACCCAGGTTACGCCTTTCATAAAATCTTCCTGAGAGATTCCCCAGGCAGCAGATACGGAGGGGAAAGTTCCCCACTTGTGATTGGCACCAAATTTTGAAGAACCATCACGACGTACAGTGGCTGTTACCATGTATCTTTCTTTAAAGCTATATGATGCACGTCCGAAGAATGAGATCAGTTTATATTCGTTTTTACTGGATGTGATGTTACCGATATCGAGGCTGTTTCCTGCCTCAAGACTGTTTGCTCCCATGGAATATACAGCAAAATTATATACACCTGCATGGACATTACTGTAGGTGTTTTTTTCCCAAGAGTAACCGGCAACGGCACTAACTTTATGAACATCATTGAATGTTTTGTCGTAATTAAGGGTCCATTCCATCAATTCACGATCCCATTTTCTGTCTTCACGGATACCATAACCAGAGGCATTGTAGTCAGCATTATTTTGACCTTTCAAGGCACGGGGATCATCCCAACGGCTGTAGTCGTTCATGAAGCGGCTTTTATATAAGCTGGCCTTAACATTCAGACCATCCATTAATGTGTACTGAGCGTCGCCTTGTCCGTAGAAGTAAGAACTACTATTAAGACGATAGCTATATTCCTGATTGGCAACGGCATTACCCTGATCCCATGCGGTATTCATATCCAGACAGTAACTCCCGTCAGAATTCTTTACAGGATAAACAGGAAGGTTATTATATGCGTTAATCCAGTTGTTGGGATCCGGGTTACGGTTATCAGTCATTGTAGCAGATCCCGTTAACCCCAAGCGAAGTTTATCATTGATGGCACGTTGTTGGAGTTGGAAACGAAATGAATGACGTTTCAAATAATTATCGCGGGCAATGCCTTTACGATCCAAATAGGTGTAAGATGCCCGATAGTTGCTTTTTGATGTGCCACCGGAAAGAGAAATAGAATGATTTTGAGAAACACCCATGCGGGTTAATTCATCGAACCAGTCGGTATCTGCGGTATATTTATCATATACGCTGATATCATTGCCCATTTCCTTATTTAAGGTACGCCATTCGGAAGCATTCAGCATATCAGGTTTGTTAGCCATATTATCTATAGACATATAGCCGTCATATTGAATGGTTGCTTTTGAACCCGCCCCTCTCTTTGTTGTAATTAAGATGACGCCGCTGGCAGCACGCGAACCATAGATGGCAGCGGAAGAGGCATCTTTCAATACAGATATGGATTCAATATCGGAAGGAGAAACAGTTGACATATCGCCCCCTGGAACACCATCGATAACAACCATAGGACCCTGATCGTTCTGCAGGGTTGTTGTACCACGCAAACGAATCTGTGAGCTACGGGTTACGTCTCCAGAACCTGATGTAATGGTTAAACCGGCAACTTTACCTTGCAACAAATCGGAAGCATCTCGGGTAACACCTTTATTGAAGTTTTCTTGGGAAACATTGGCAATAGATCCTGTGATTTCCTTACGAGTCTGCGTGCCGTAACCAATTGCTACAACCTCGCCCAGATTAACAACTGAAGGGTTCAGTTTTATGTCAATACTTTTACGCCCTTTGACAGCCTGTTCCTGCGTTGTGTAGCCTACGAAAGAAATTTGCAGGGTGGCTTTTGCCAGGTTACTTACGGTGACGGTGTAGTTGCCGTCGACATCAGTCACTGTACCATTCGTGGTACCTCTCTCGATTACATTCGCCCCAATAATGGCTTCACCATTTTCGTCCAAGACTTTACCCTTGATAACGCCTTGCTGGGCAAATGCAACAGTCATACAGAATGACATTAACATGGTTAGCATATATGCTTTCCAATGCTTTACGGAATTTGTAATCATCATTTTACGTTGCATTAATTAATAAGTTGTGTTAACAAATGCGATGCTTATACATGGCATTTAGATTCTTGGCAACAAAAATAAATTTTAGTATTGATTTAAACAAATATTTTAATATAATCTTTTAGTTAATTATTAAAATGAGCTAAAGGTTAGAAGAATCTGGAACTGATTATTAACCCCGTAATAATAGCGACAGAAGTTGCTATCAGTCCGGGTATAAGAAAGGAATGATTGATAACATATTTGCCAATATGAGTAGTGCCGGTGCGATCGAAGTTGATGGCAGCAACTATGGTAGGATAGTTTGGAATCACAAAGTAACCGTTGACTGCAGGAAACAGTGCAACCAATATCTGTGGGGGAATGCCTAATGCGATGCCCAAAGGAAGTAATGCCCTTATGGTGGCAGCCTGACTGAATAGTAGAATAGACATCAGAAAAAGAGCAATTCCAAAAAGCCAAGGCATCTGGGTTACCGTTTGTTCAATGCTGTTGCGTATTGTAAGCATGTTCCCACTGATGAAGGTATCACCCATCCAGGCAATGCCGAAAATAGCTACGACGGCCTGCATGCCAGCCGAGAAAACAGAGCCTTGTGTAGCCTGTATACCGTCAGTGTGCGTGATTAGGAGGATGATAGCTGCCGCCGAAAGCATTAAAATCTCTATGACAGACGACATTTGTAACGGTTTCCCGTCGAACAAGGGGCGAAAGCTTTCTACAGATCCAAATAAGACAATGGCTGCAGTCGTTGTCAGGAAGATGACGAGCGAAAGAATTGCTTTATGCATATTAAACTTGGCTGTTTGATGTTCACTGTTTGTCTTGAATTCGCCATTGGCACAGCGGCGGAGATATTCGGGATCTTTATCTAATGTTTTGCCTACATGCATGGAATAGAGTGCTCCGGCAAGTACGCCGAACAGAGTGCTTGGCACTGCAACTATCATGATTTGGAACAGCGAAATGCTTGGACATTGGATAGTCAGCATACTGAGTAATGCTACTGTTGCAGCTGATATCGGACTGGCGGTAATAGCTTGTTGCGAAGCAATAACCGCTATACTTAAAGGTCTTTCGGGGCGAATATGAGTTTCGGTAGCTACTTCGGCTATAACGGGAAGGATAGAATAGGCCACGTGACCGGTGCCTGCAAAGAATGTGAAGAAATAGGTGACTAATGGACTAACCAGCGTGATATGAGAAGGGTTCTTTCTCAATAGTTTTTCGGCCCATCTTACCATTAGATCCAATCCGCCAGCCGCCTGCATGCAACTGGCAGCAGCGATGACGGCTGTAATCATCAATATCACGTCTACGGGAGGCGATGTTGGCTTAAGACCGAACCCGAAGACAAGAATGGCTAATCCCAAGCCGCCTGATACACCCAGTCCGATTCCTCCTAATCGGGCTCCGACAATAATGGCAGTCAGTACAAAAAGTAACTCTATGATCATCGTCTGTGAATTTGCGTGTAAATATAGTTAATTATCGATTATCGATTGTCAATTATCAATTGATTTTGTTGATTTGATATTTTGAACTATATTTGTACCATTATATTTATAAGTAATAATACTTAAAAATTGTGGGACGTATGAAAAAGATTGTATCTACCATATTCCTTCTTGTTTTCGGATGTGCAGGGATAATCCACGCTCAAGTTCGGACTGAGTATTTGTTGGAGAAGAATTGGCGTTTCACACGCGATGATAACAGTGGTTTTGTGAATCCGGACTTTGACGATAGCCAATGGCAGCAGGTAATAATCCCTCATGACTGGGCTATATACGGACCATTCAGTGAGCAGAATGATGTGCAAAATGTAGCTATAGCTCAGGATGGACAGACGAAAGCGGTGGCACATGCCGGACGAACGGGCGGACTGCCTTTTACGGGAGTAGGATGGTATCGAACGACTATCGATTTACCTCAGTTTGAAGCCGGTAAGCGGGTGGTTATCGTGTTCGATGGAGCGATGAGTCATGCAGAGGTTTATGTAAATGGGCAAAAAGCAGGCTATTGGCCTTATGGGTATAATTCATTCTATTTGGATATCACCTCATTTGTAAATACAGGAAAGAATTCTCTTGCTGTACGTTTGGAGAACCGTGCAGAGTCAGCCAGATGGTATCCGGGTGCCGGATTGTATCGTAATGTTCACTTGATTGTGACTGAAGATGCGCATATTCCAGTATGGGGTACATATATTACTACGCCTACGGTAAATAAAGTTTTTGCAAAAGTAAATGTCAAGACGGAAATAGTATTGCCTGAAGGAGCTGATCCTGACAGTTATACGCTTGAGACTTCCATATGGAATGCAAATAAACAGCAATTGACAACACTGAGAACGCCGTTAACTCAGATCAAATATAACAATAATGTGGTCAGCCAGGATTTCTTTATTCAGAAACCAATGTTATGGTCGCCTGAAACGCCGGTGCTTTATACGGCTGCAAGTCGTCTTTATAAAAACGTGGAACTGAAAGACATGTATATCTCTTCATTCGGTATTCGTTCAATAGAAGTTATTCGTGATAAAGGTTTTTTCCTGAATGGAGAAAAGATTATGTTTAAAGGCGTCTGTAATCATCATGACCTCGGTCCACTGGGTGCAGCAGTCAATGATGCAGCTATCCGTCGGCAGATACGTATTTTGAAAGATATGGGTTGTAACGCTATCCGCACATCTCACAATATGCCGGCACCAGAATTGGTTAAGGCTTGTGATGAAATGGGAATGATGCTGATGGCCGAGAGCTTCGATGAATGGAGCATTCCGAAGTGTAAGAATGGATATAACCTGCTTTTTAAAGACTGGGCGGAAAAGGATATGGTGAATTTGGTGCGTCATTTTCGCAATAATCCAAGTGTCGTGATGTGGAGCATTGGCAATGAAGTCCCGAA
>Ga0183096_1000233_pt1 | contig 96954 bp, 63 predicted proteins | sample Biomet5_FD_127791 | JGI IMG/M metagenome (GOLD analysis project Ga0183096, IMG submission 127791) | Microbial communities from bioreactor (seeded with sewage sludge) at LBNL, California, USA - Biofuel metagenome 5 (version 2) (version 3) | ecosystem: Engineered > Bioreactor > Anaerobic >...
GCGTCACAACTGCCGAAAGGTTAGGAACCGCCGTATGCCGAACGGCACGTACGGTGGTGGGAGAGGTCGGTAAACACGAAAATAGGAGATAAACAACCTATGATTAGTGTTTACCTCCTACTCGATTTTATTTTTTCAGAATAATCGTCTGTAATCTGTCAGGTCCTACTGACGCAATTGTGATGGGAACACCTACTTCATCTTCAATGAAATTAAGGTATTTTTTGAATTCTTCAGGAAATTCATCCTGACGGGTTAGTTTTGTAAGATCTGATTCCCAGCCGGGAAGTTCAACATACACCGGTTTTACCCCTTCTTTCAGTTCATAAGGGAACTGTTCAACGACTTCACCGTCAATTTCGTAACCTACACATACCTTAATGGTTTCGAACGAATCCATCACATCTGCCTTCATCATAATCAGTTCGGTAACCCCGTTCAGCATAATTGAATATTTTAAGGCAACCAGATCTAGCCAGCCACAACGGCGGGGCCGTCCGGTTGTTGCTCCATACTCATGACCTGCTTCGCGGAGTTTCTGTCCTGTCTCGTCGAACAGTTCTGTAGGGAAAGGCCCCATTCCTACACGTGTACAGTATGCTTTGAAAATGCCGTAAACATTACCGACTTTCTGAGGGGCAACTCCAAGCCCCGTACAAGCTCCTGCACAAATGGTATTCGATGAGGTTACGAACGGGTAAGAACCAAAATCAATATCGAGTAAAGTTCCCTGTGCTCCTTCGGCCAGTACCGATTTACCATTCGACAAAAGGTTATTGATAAAATGTTCGCTGTCAACAATATTATATTTTTTTATGATTTCGACACCTTCCATCCAGTCGGCTTCATACGAATTGAGCATTTCCTTATAATCGAAATGGTAAAATTTTTCAAGCTGCTCAATATGTGCTTTTACCCGTGAAGAATATTTTTCCTGAAAATTTTCGAACAGGTCGCCAACCCTCAAGCCTTCCCGGCCGATTTTGTCACGGTAAGTCGGGCCAATGCCTTTTAGTGTTGAACCGATTTTTGTATCTCCTTTTGCCGATTCCGATGCTGCATCCAGTATTTTGTGAGTAGGAAGGATCAGATGGGCTTTCTTCGAAATAAAAAGGTTTTTGGTAAGGTCAATCCCTAATTTGCTGATTGCCTTTACTTCATTTTTAAATGTAACCGGATCTATTACAACGCCATTACCAATAAGATTGATTTTACTCTCGTGAAAAATTCCGGAAGGGATTGTGTGAAGTACCTGTTTGATATTATTTATTTCCAGGGTGTGTCCTGCATTCGGGCCGCCCTGAAACCGGGCAATTACATCGTACTTTGGGGTTAACACGTCTACTACTTTTCCCTTTCCTTCGTCTCCCCACTGGAGTCCTAATAAAACATCTACTTTCATTTATATTCGTAATTACAGATTTATAAACACATTAAACCGCAGAAATTATATCTTATCAGACAAATTCCTACGGTGCTAAATTGTTTTTATTTAGCGTCTAAAAGTACAAATTATTTGATCATAACAACAAAAAAATCCTCTTAATGGGGAAGAGGTTTTTAATTTATAATGAATTAAAAGAGCGTTAATTTTTGAGGTTTTCCCCGTAAATATAAAGTGTGTGATGCGATAACTTAAAATTGTTTTTCCGGCATACATCCTCGATGATTTCACGGATACGGGGATCGTAGAACTCAAAAACCTCACCGGAACGCAGGTCTATAAAATGATCGTGTTGCAGGGTGGCGATAGCCCGTTCGAACTGTGCCATATTTTTTCCGAACTGATGTTTTACAATCAGTTTACAATCCAGAAGTAAATCAACAGTATTGTACAAAGTTGCCCGGCTGACTCTGTAATTCTTATTTTTCATTGAAATATAAAGAGACTCGATATCGAAATGACCTTCCCTGCAGTATATCTCATCAAGAATTGCAAACCTCTCGGGGGTTTTTCGGTGTCCATTCCTTTCAAGATATTCTGTGAACATAGCTTTCACAGTTTCCCTTGTCTGATGGTTATTCATACTTAAACCAAATTTAAATAAATTCAAAATTAGTATTTTTTTACTAAATCGGATGGTTCTTAAACAGAAATCCGATCAAACCTGTTCAATCCTTTCTACTTTATCTATCCCGCTGATTTTTAAAAGTTTGGATATCAGTTCGCTTAAATCCTGAAGATTATGTACATAAAGGTACATTTCTCCTTCAAAAATTCCGTCGTGTGCATCGAAATGGACTGTCCGCATGTTAATGTCATTCTGTTTTGAGATGACAGCAGTGATTTCACTGACCACGCCGACCCGGTCGAAACCGCTCATTTTTATCCGGGTCAGATAAGAAAGTTTTTTAAATTTTGTCCATTCTGCCGTAACGATTTGGTCGCCTTGCTGCGACATCAGTTTAATTGCTTCAGGACAGGTCCGTTTGTGGATAATTACCTGATCATTACCGGAAAGATAGCCAACAACTTCATCGCCGGGGATCGGATTACAGCATTTTGCCAGGATGTAATTGCTGTACTCAGGATCTTCGTGCAATAAATAAGTCGATTTTTTATCGATTTTTTCAAAGAGTTTATCTACCTCTTCCTTTTCATCTTTCTTCTTAAATGAAAGCTTCCAGTATTTTACCAGTTTGTTTTTTCTCCTGGTTTTAAGTACCCCTTCAATTTCATTTATATCAAGAAATCCCATTCCGACCTGTGCATAAAGCTGTTCTTTATTCGACAGGTTATAGTATGCTGTAATTTTTTTCAGTGTGTCTGCTGAAGGAAGTATGTTGTATTCCTTCAGTTTGTCTTCGATTAACTGGCGTCCCTGGTCAAGGTGTTTTCGCCGGTCGAGTTTAAATGACTGTTTTACTTTTGTTTTTGCCTTTGCTGTAACCAGAAATTTTAACCATTCGAGCTTTGGGTATTGAGTTTTTGAAGTTAAAATTTCTATTTGATCACCGCTTTGCAGGGCATGGGAAACAGGCACCAGCTTATGATTTATTTTAGCTCCGATGCAATGATCTCCCAGTTCGGTATGTATTTCATAGGCAAAATCGATTACCGTTGAATTTTTGGGCATTGAAATCATCTTCCCTTTCGGAGTAAACACTACTATTTCGGAAGAGAACAGGTTCATTTTGAATTCATCCAGAAATTCCAGCGCATCTGATTCGGGATTCTGAAGCGACTCCTTGATTTTCGCCAGCCATTTATCCAGTTCGTTTTCCATCGAAGCCTGGTTCTCCTTGTATTTGTAATGGGCTGCAAAACCACGTTCAGCTATTTCATCCATCCGGGAAGTACGGATCTGTACTTCGACCCATTTCCCCATTGGCCCCATTACCGTCACATGCAACGCCTCGTAACCGTTTACCTTGGGCGTTGTAATCCAGTCGCGGATACGGTCGGGCTTTGGTTTATAAATGTCGGTAATCAGCGATAAAATATCGAAGCACTGGCGTTTTTCCGAAGTTCCTTTTTTAGGGTTGAAAACCACTCTGATAGCCATCAGATCGTACACCTCGTCGAACGAAACCCCCTTGGTTTTCATCTTGTTAGATATCGAATAAATAGATTTCAGGCGTTCGGTGATGGTGAAGTCAAACCCTTCTGCTTTCAGACTTTTCTCAATAGGCTTAATAAATTCGTTTACCAGATAACTTCGTTTTTCTGCCTGGTCGTGCAACCGGAACACAATCTGGTTGTATGTTTCCGGATCTTTGTATTTGAGGCTTAAATCTTCAAGCTCATTTTTTATAGAATAGAGCCCGAGGCGATGGGCAAGCGGGGCAAAAATATAAAGGGTTTCGGCAGCAATTTTCAGTTGCTTCTGCGGAGGCATCGAATCCAGGGTCCGCATATTATGAAGCCGGTCGGCCAGTTTGATCAGGATAACCCGGACATCATCTGACAGAGTCATCAGCATCTTCCTGAAATTTGTGGCCTGCTTCGAGTCGGTCTGTGATGTAAATTCTTCGTTAAGTTTTGTCAAACCGTCAACAATCAGGGCGATACGGTCGCCGAACATGCTCCTTATATCTTCCAGCGTATAATCAGTATCCTCAACAACATCGTGTAAAAGTGCTGCTATAATGCCGGTTGCACTTAACCCGATTTCTTCGGCTACAATTGTTGCAACAGCGAGAGGGTGAATAATATACGGTTCGCCAGATCTGCGTTTCACTCCGGCATGAGCTTTATTGGCAAACTCGAAAGCTTTATGAATACGTTTCATCCCCTCTTCTGAGACCTTGTGTTCACAAGCTTTTACCAATTCATCGTAATAATCCGAGATTAACCTTTGTTCCGCTTTTGTCTGCAAATTCACCATTCTCTCAGCTTTCAGTAAATTTTAGGTTACAGAAAAGTAAAGATAATCCTTTTCTGAAAAGAATTTCACACCAGACGAAACCCCGAAAAAAATCTTTTCAATAAGTCCTTCATACAGTGAAAAAAACATATAAAAAAACACCGACGAAACGAAATCAGACAAACTGAAGCATTTCTTTTTGTGCCTGCCTGTATGATTCCGGAATTCCGATATCCAAAAAATAATGGCTGAAGATGCATCCTGCAATACAACATTCTTTTACAACCTGTTCGAGGTAATCTTTTTCAAAAGAAAATATATCATTGAATTTCCGGCTTTCAATTTTTGGTCTGTCAACCAGATAAATTCCCCCGTTTATCAGCGATGCAGAAGACTCGTTTTTTTCTTTAAATGAAGTAATAAACGAATTGCTGTTGAGGCAAACAGTTCCGTACCTCCCCGGATCATCAATTTGTTTTAATGCGATGGTCGTTTCTGCCTGTGTGTAAATATGTTTGTCGTGTAATTCGTTCAGGGGAACGGGGAAAAAAGTATCGCCGTTAACAATGAAAACCTGCTTTTCGGTACACTTTCTTAGCGCATTCAGAATGCCGCCGCCTGTGCCCAGCGGAGTGTCTTCTGTTGCATAACCGATGCTTATGTCCCGGAATTTGTTCCCGAAATAACCGGTAATAATTTCACGTTTGTAACCGACCGACAGTATGGTCCGCTTAATGCCCTGATTCTGAAGATAATTCAGAATATAATATAAAAAAGGTTTCCCGGCCACCGGGGCCATCGGTTTCGGTACGTCATGAACCACACTTTTCAACCGGGTTCCGAATCCGCCTGCCAGTATAATCGCTTCGGTATTCATGCAAAATATTTAATAAGACTGAATGAAGGTTTTGCCTCAGAAATAAGTATTGTCATTTTATAGTCCAGGAGCTTAACCCGCTTTTCGTAAACTGAAAGGAACGGACACTTCCGCCGTAGGTCTGCAATTTGCTGATTACGTCGTACCGGCTGTTTCCCGGGCAATAGAAAAACATAAAACCGCCACCGCCGGCACCCGATATTTTTCCGCCGGTTGCCCCTGCCTGTTTTGCAGCCCGGTACAATTCTTCGATATACGGATTACTGATTCCCTGTGCCATTTGTTTTTTAAACATCCAGCCGGTATTCATGATCTCCCCGATTTTGTCAAGCTCGTTTTTCAGTAATGCTTCTTTCATCAGGATAGCCATTTCCTTGGTCCGGTGCATGGCATTGACCGATTCGGTTGCATTGTTTTTTATGCTCTGCTGTTGCTTCTCTATTATTTCCGAAGAAACGCGGCTGGTACCGGTATAGTACAGAACCATGCTGTAAGCCAGTTCTTTCAATGTCTGCTCTTTTATCCGCAACGGATTGACAATCACTTTTTCACCGGCATAAAATTCCATGAAGTTGAATCCGCCGAATGTTGCGGCATACTGGTCTTGTTTCCCGCCGGCATAGTTCAGATCGATGCGTTCGATTTCGTAGGCCAGCCGGGCAATATCGTATTCGCCCATCGGAAGGTTCAGCCATTCGGTAAACGCCCCGACTACCGCTGTTACCAAGGTTGATGAAGAGCCCAGTCCTGATCCGGGAGGAGCATCGACATAAGTGGTCAGTTCGAACGAAAGCGGTTTTTTGGTGTATTGGCTGACAATCCGGTTGTAAATTCCTTTCAGCAAATCGAGTTTTCCGTCCAGCTCAATTTGATGGCCTGCCGGAACGGTATCCGATTCGTTCTTGTCGATGGAATGAAAGCACACTTGTCCGTCGGTTTTCGGAATGATGGTGGCATACGCATACATGTTGATCGTTGCGTTTAAAATTGCGCCGCCGTATAAATCGGAATACGGGGAAACATCGGTACCTCCTCCTGCCAGTCCGATCCGTAAAGGAGCCATGCTTCGTATAATCATGATTGATCGATTTGATTATAAATGTCTAATATCGTATTTGTCATTTTGCTCCACGCAAATTTTTTCTTTTCTTCTGCAACCTGAGTTTCAAATTCCGTTTTGCGTTTATTCCTGAAAAAATCAACAAGGGCATTCGTGATTTCCTCTTCGCGGGGTTCGACTACATAGCCGACTTTCTGATCAGGGACAATCTCGGCAAGTGCCCCTACATTGGTCACCAGCATCGGTTTGTCGAAATGATAGGCAATCTGGGTAACACCGCTTTGTGTGGCATCTTTGTAAGGCTGAACGACAATGTCGGCTGCACAGAAATAATTATTCACCTCGTGGTCGGCAATAAATTTATTTACCATCACCACTTTATCCTGAAGACCAAGCTTTTCAATCATTTCAAAATAAGGCGACGGATTGGTGTAAAACTCTCCGGCCACGATGAGTTTCACCGGAAGCGATTTTATTTCAGGTTTCGATATTGCTTTCAGAAGAATATCCAGGCCTTTGTAATCGCGGATAAAACCGAAAAACAGCATGTAGCTGAAGCCGGGATCCAGATTCAGCGTTTGGATTGCCACTTCGCGGCTACGTTTTTCACCGAAATTATCGAACAAAGGGTGCGGACAAATGCCCGAAGGAAGATTGCTGCGAAAAATTGAAATATCGTTGTACACACTTTTCGACATGGCAACCATCCCGTCGATCGAGTTCATGAAATAGCTGGTCAGCAACTTATCTCCCGGACGTTTTTCGTGAGGCACAATATTGTCGGCGATGCTGATAATCCGGGTGCGTTTGTTTCTTCTTACCAGCCGGTTGATTGTTCCGAAGCAGGGAGCCATAAACGGAAGCCAGTATTTAACAATGATCAGATCGGGCTTTTCTTTCCGGATCCGGTTCCCGGTACAAAGCCAGTTGATCGGGTTAACTGAATTTACAGTCTGCCTGATTCTCAGATTTTTGGGTGCATTCCAGTCAGCCAGTTGTGTTTTTCCGGGGAAAAGCAGTTTCGGGTACTGAACAGTAAAAGTTTCTATCTCAACCGAAAATCCCTGATCTGAAAATTCTTTGGCCAGACGTTCGTTATAAGCGGCCAACCCGCCACGAAACGGCCAGGCTGTTCCGATTATTTTTATTGTTTTTACGCGATTATTCATTCGATGTCAATTTAAACAAAATCCGTCAACCAGCTTAGCTGAAGCAGCATTTTTTAAGGCTGGTCACTGCCGGTATTTCTGTTTCAACAAAATTGCAACATGTTTGTCAATCGGGAAAGTGAATTCTTCAGGATTTATGTTTTTTATTGCTACCCAGCGAAAAGACTGGCCCCCGTTTTTCAATTCAAAATCGAAAGGACGGTCTGAAATTTTAAACATAACAGGACCTTCAATTCTGACTGTATAGTAAATGCTGATCACTTGCTGATCGTCGAAGAACAAGGCTTTCTGGTAAAAATCGGTGGTGTAGAAATGACGGATATCCGTAATTTTCTGATTGCATTCTTCCATTATTTCCCGGCGCAGGCAATCGATCGTTCCCTCTCCGAAATCCAGTCCTCCTCCCGGGAACTTGGTCATCTTTGTATTAAGCTGAAATTCATCAGTAACCAGCACTTCATCTTTTTCATTCAGGAATAATCCGTAAACACGGATATTGAATTTAGAGGGCAATGAGTTGTTCATTCGTTTAATTTTTCATCAAGAAACCGGATTATATCATCGTACTGATCCGGAGAGAACCAGTTAATTTCCGGGTCACGACGGAACCATGTCAGCTGTTTGCGGGCATATTTACGCGAGTTGTTCTGAATTTGTTCAATGGCTTCTTCCCGGCTGATACGTCCATCGAAATAAGCAAATATTTCTTTGTAACCAACTGTATTTAATGAATTTAACTCACGCATGGGGTAAACTTTCCTGGCTTCCTCGAAAAGTCCTTGCCCGACCATTTGCAGCACCCGCTGGTTTATTCGCCTGTATAAGGTATCGCGATCGGTATTCAGTCCTGTTTTAATAATCCGGAAAGGGCGTTCTTTTTTCTTTTCTGAACGAAAAGAAGAATATGGTCTGCCGGTCATGAGGCAGATTTCAAGAGCATGCAAAATGCGTTTCGGATTTTTCAGGTCAACCTTTTCGTAATAAGCCGGGTCCAGGTGTTTCAACTGAAAACGGATTGCCTCAATTCCATTCTGTTCAAATTCATCGGTTAGTTGTCTGCGTATTTCCGGGTCAACAGTAGGCAAGTCGTCGATTCCTTTACAAACGGCATCAACATACAACATGGAGCCACCGGTCATAAGTATTGGATTTTTCGAAGGAAAAAGTTGTTCCAGTTTTGCCAGCACGTCCATTTCGAACATGCTTGCATTGTAATATTCCGAAACGGAAATTGTTTGTACCATGTAGTGTTTTACCGTTTCAAGATCTTCTTCGGGTGGTACTGCAGTCCCGATTGAAAGTTCCCTGTATATCTGGCGTGAATCGGCCGAAATTATTTCAGTATTGTAATGCTGTGCAATTTTCAGGCTCACCGCAGATTTTCCAATACCAGTAGGACCTACAACTACAATTAATGTATTTTCCATCTGTTGCTTTTATGCAGCAAAGGTATGAGATTTTGAAAAATACTTCGCCGGCAGGTTTTGAAAGGGAAAGATTTCGACCGTTTTAGCAGTTTATAATGTACATTCTCACGAAAAAAAGGAAGAGGCTTTTATTTGCCTCCTTCCTGTACGTCTTCCATCTCACCGTAAATTTCCGTATAATCATCTAAATCACCAAAGTCGCGGTATGACTGGAAAAGTTTGCTGTCCGGTGAATCGATCAGTTCCACGTCTTCTGTCAAAATTTGGTTTGGGGCTTTGCCTTGCTGATAGGCTACTTGTGGTTCGTTTAGATTTTTTTTCATAGATATCTCCATTAATTCAACATAAAATGATCTTTCATATAAAATATCGAATACATAAAGGAGCTTCTGCCCTTTTGTTTTTACCAGATTTTTAATCGTTGTCTTTCCCATTGTGTAATGCGGAAGTTCTTCATTACCAAGATCAATCAAAGAGATCTCGACACGTTTTGACATTTTTTCATCAAGAATGAAAAAAGAAGCAAGCTGATCCTCTCCAAAACCCGAACTCTGCTGGATGATGGAATGAAGGCTCTCAAAAGTATCTTCCGGATCAATTTCGATTAGCCTTAAGAAATCCCGTTTTTCATTCGTTGTAACTTTAAATGTATATATCATACTATTAATATTAAGCTTGATATTTTAATATTTCAAGCCTGCAAACAGATTTTTTTAACGGCAAAAAAATTTAAAAGGTTAGCCCCAAAATGTTAAAAAATATTAATTGAAAAAATGGCATTTATAAGATGCTGATAATTGGGTTTTTAAAAAAAATATTTTTCCTCCTGAAAGAAGAAATAGTTGGATATCCAATGAATATTTGAACATTTCGGTCCCTTCTTCACGAAAAAACAACCCCTTCTGTTTAAAACTACAGAACCGGAATGCCTGAAAAATTCATTTGGCGCTCTCGTAATTAATTCTGAAATTACATGACTTATTGGACTGAAATATTGCTGTTCAAAAGAATATACATTGTGCGCAAATACACATAATTTGAATGTATACACAACGAATAATTACGGAAAATATCCGGATTGCGCTCCAGTCGATCCGGAGTAATTTATTAAGAACTGTTCTGACCATATTAATTATAGCTATCGGGCTGACAGCACTGGTCGGCATTCTTACGGCGATTGATTCAATAAAGAGTTCAATTACCAAAGAATTTACCTTCATGGGAACGAATACGTTTACAATAACTTCAAGGGGAATGAGGGTACAGGTAGGCAACAACAGGTACCGTACCCGGAATTATTCATACATAAGTTATTACCAGGCAAAAGAATTTAAAGAGAGATTCGATTTCCCTGCAACGGTTTCAATTTCGACAGAAGCAACCGGTACCGGGACATTGAAATATGGTGAGAAAAAAACCAATCCGAACATCACGGTTCAGGGAATCGACAATAATTATTTACTTACAGCCGGGCACGAACTCAAACAGGGACGGGTTTTTTCTGATGACGACATCAGTTCGGGACGTAATGTGGTGTTGCTGGGAAACGGGATTATCACGAAATTGTTCGACAAGGATGAAAATCCTGTAGATAAAATAATCAGCATAGGTTCAGGGAGATATAAGGTGATCGGGACCCTTGGATCGAAAGGAAGCGGGTTCGGCGGAAATGGTGATAACCTGTGTTTTATTCCCTATACGAATGTCCGGAATTATTTTTCGCAGCCCGACATGAATTTTGCCATCCAGGTAAAAGTTGACCGTACGGAAATGATGGATCCGGCAATCGGGCAGGCGGAAGGGACTTTCCGCATTGTGCGAAACCTGTCGCCACAGGATGAAACCGATTTCAACATCGAAAAGAGCGACAATCTTGTAAATATTCTGCTGGAAAATATCAAAAACATTACCCTGGTTGCTACCCTTATCGGATTTATTACTTTGTTCGGAGCTGCAGTCGGACTGATGAATATCATGTTGGTTTCTGTTTCTGAACGAACCCGGGAGATAGGAATTCGCAAGGCAATCGGGGCAAACAGTAAAATTATCCGCCAGCAATTCCTGATAGAGGCAATTGTAATCGGACAGCTCGGAGGAGCCTTGGGTATTGTGCTGGGAATTCTTGCAGGTAACGGTGTATCTGCCTTAATCGGGATCCCGTTTTTCATTCCCTGGATTTGGATCATCACCGGTGTACTGCTTTGTTTAGGGGTAAGTATTGCCTCGGGCTATTATCCGGCACAAAAAGCTTCCCGCCTTGACCCTATCGAAAGCCTGCGGCATGAATAATATCCGGTGCTGCACAACTACACCATCTCCCATCCTTTTCTTACCGATTCGCGGATAATGCTGTTCGCTTCGGGCAAACCGGTGGCCTTCATGTTTTCTGCATCCCAGTAGATTCTTTTTCCTCCAAGGCGTAGGGAAAGAACTCCCAGCAGTACAATTTCGGTAAGCCTTGCTGCATATTCGAAGTTCGACAATGCAGCAGGCCCGCCCTTTATGGCGTCAATCCATTCCCGGTGGTGTCCTTTGCTAAGAGGAACCGCAGCAGGCGGAACAAATGCGTTTTTTCGTTCTTCAGGGAAAATAACCGGAGCGCTGTTTGCCCCTCCGTTATTGAGGATAATTCCTTTGTCTCCAATGAACATAGCTCCCCTGCTGGCAAAATTAATGTTCTGAGGTAACAGGGCGGGATGTTCCGGACGTAAACCTCCGGAATACCATGTCAGTTTAAACTCCGGTTGTTCTCCTCTGGCGGCAAACCTGTAATAACCGATTTCTCCGTAAGGGGCAATTTCGGCACTGCCTTTATTCCCCGCAGGGAAAACTTCAACACTTTCGGGAGAAGAAAGATTAAAGGCCCACGTTGCCGAATCCATGTCGTGACAACCGAAATCGCCCAAAGCGCCACAGCCAAAATCCCAGAAGTCGCGCCATCTCACCGGTGTGTAAAACCTGCTGTACGGATGCCATTGAGTCGGGCCAAGCCACAAATCCCAGTTAAAACCACGGGGAACGGAATCCTCCTTTTGGGGAAAGCCGGGGAAACCAGGAAGCCACCGGCTGGCCGGGACCCATGCATGAGCTTCTGTTACTTTGCCTATTGCTCCGCCCCGAAGATAATCGACTGTTTGACGAATGCCATCGCTGCTGTGTAACTGATTTCCCATTTGCGTTGCGAGTCCGGTCTCTTTTGCTACTTCTCTCACTTTCCGTACTTCCCGGATATTATGTGCCAGCGGTTTTTCGCAGTAAACGTGTTTACCCGCGCGCATGGAAAAAATCGATACATAAGCGTGAGTGTTGTCAGGGGTCGCACAAACAACGGCATCAAGCGACTTCTCTTTTTCAAGCATTTCCCTGAAATCTTCGTATTCCGACATGCGGTAGTTCGGCGTTTTTCGGGAATAATATTTTTCAATTAAATTCTTCACAGGTTTCCGGCCAGTATCGAAGCTGTACAAGACATCGTTTTTCCAGACTTCAGCCGGATCGGCAATTGCTGTCAGCTGTACATCTTCAAGATTAAAGAGTTGTTTTATGCTGAACAATGATTGTCCGCCGGCACCGATAATCCCGATATTAACCTTGTCGCTCGGCGGAACGTAACCTTTGCCCCCAATGGTACAACGGGGTAATATCATTAATCCGGCCGACGAAATTACCGCCCCTTTGATAAATTTTCTCCGGGATACGCTGTTCTTTTGTTTCTCCTCGTTTTTCATGGTTCTCTTTAAGTTTAGTTCATTTATTTTGTTCTGGTTATGAAGTCGATACAAAATTAAAAACGAAGGGGTAACGCAACGGGTAACAAACGGGGCAATGCGAAAAATAGTTCATAAAAAGGCATTCACAACGGGATAGTATTCGGGCACCAACAATCCGCAACCGGAATTAAAATTCCGGTACTTATTTGGTTTTAACTTTAAACGACCTGAATATTAAAATATCCGGCTTTTGTCTTTTTCCCCGACAAGCGGCGGCGACCCCGTGAATTTTTCACAAGTATGACGACACCCGGATTATACCCTGTGAAATTTTCAGAACCTTGACAACAACTGTCGGGGGCCTTGTGAAATTTTCAGAACCTTGCCGACGAGTGGCGTGGACCTTGTGAAATTTTCACAGACTTCCCGACAGTTATCACAGGGCCTGTGAATTTTTCACAGCTCCCGGGCAGCACAACAATTGCTTGTATATTTAGTAATTAACGTGCCGCCCGGGGTTTCGGGATAAAAATATGTTTCTATTCCTTTTCCCGGATAAAAATTACTGTTTATAAAGTTCTGTCAATTCTTTTTTCTCTCCGGCACATAAAAACACTTTTGCTTTTTTATTTTGAAAACATACTTCGCATATACCTCCTTTTTCTGAGGATATAAAAGCTGATCTCAGGCTCTCATTCTTCCAGCTAAAATCAAGGACAAAACCTCCTCTGGCACATAATCCATTCGCGATCCCGGCAGGCCATGCTTTAGGTATCGCAGGAAGTAACTGAATAATATAATTTCCATCTTTATCTTTCAACTGACTTTGAACAAGCATCTCAGCAACGCATGCTGTGGCCCCAAAATTTGCATCAATCTGAAAAACAGACTGCGCATTTAACAATGTTCCCTGTAATGAATTCAAAATTGTTTTCAAACCGTCAAAAGCTTTTTCACCATCGTTGAACCATGCATACATTATCGAGGCATGAGCACAGCTCCATCCTCCTTTTCCCCCTTGCCCATTCTCTTTTCGCCAGTCGAGTGTTTTACGGGCAGATTTAAAAAGCTGAGGGTTGTCTGGTGTTATAATTGCAAAAGGATATACTCCAAGTAAAGGCGAGAGATGCCTGTGTCCCGGTTCAGATTCCTGCTTCTTCTGTTGCCATTCCATTAAACGTCCGTTTTCATCAACCGGAAAATCGGGCAATAATTTCTCTGCTTTGGTAATTCTTTCACAAACCGGATCGTGAATACCAAGAATCTCCGAGGCCTCCGATGTGGCATTAAATACAGCCCTGATAATTGATAAATGATAAGTTGAAGTAGCCGTTATTCTTAGTATTCTTCCCGTCTCCGAATCAATATATGAGTTTTCAGGCGACTCTGATGGTACAACTTGAAGTGTCCCGTCAGCATCGGGGACAAGTACATCCAAAATAAATTCACTCGCACCTTTTAGCATGGGAAATAATTTTTCTTTCAGGAATAGATGATCCTGTGTATATTCATAGTGATCCCAGAGGTTCATTACCATCCATGTTCCGGCCAGCGGATCAAGTACACCGTTTATAAACTGCGACTCAATAGTAGAGGCAGAAGGTGTCACCCTTCCAAACGGATTGGCGGCCAAACAGGAAAACCAGCCTTCGGCATTATACATTTCTTTTGCAAAGGGTTTACTTTTTTCTGTTAACAATTCGAACCAGTTAATTAAAGGTCGGTTTGTCTCCGACAAATTAGTTATATCGGAAGGCCAGTAATTCATCTGGAGATTTACATTTAAATGATAATCGGCTTCCCATGGAGCCCACTCGTATTTACTCCATTTCCCCTGAAGGTTTGCCGGGAGTATGGCCGGGAAACGGGAGCTGCTCATTAACAAGTACCGTCCGAACTGAAATAATTGTACAACAAGTCCGTTATCCTCTGTCCCGTTTTGAAAAGCTTTTATTCGTTTATCCGTTGGCAAAGAGTCATTGACAGATGTTCCAAGTTCAAGGTTTACACGGTTAAACATTTCACTATGTTCTCTTGTATGTGCATCTTTTAATTGTGCCCAGCTTTTTTCACCGGCCTTATTCAGAATTTGTTCTGCCTTTTCTCCCGGATTAATGGAAGAATCAAAATTCAGCAATTCAAGGCTATAATCTGTTGCAGCCGTAAATAATAAAATAATTTCCTCTGCTGATTCAATGTGTAATTTATTGTCAATATCCATCACTTTCCCTTCGGGGGTTTTAACGACAAGCCGACCCGAAAAACGCATGTGTTTTCCCCCTGGTCCTGAACCTCCCGGATTATCATCATAAGCTGCAGGTGATTCTATGTCAACAATTTGTCCGTCCAGATTTAATTTTCCATCTGCCAGGGCAATCACTTTGGCATCTTTGAAACGCTGTAGTCCAACAGTACAATTCAGTTTTTCTTTTTTTGAAGACCGAATGTGAATACAAAGCACATCATCAACCGCTGAAATAAAAGACTCTTCTGATATTTCAGTTTTGTTTGCAGTATAAGTTACCTTACAAATCCCGGTAGATAAATCCAACTCCCTTTTATAATTTGAGACAGGATTATCATTATCAAAATCAATGGTTAAATCGGCAAATGGTTCATACGACCTGAAAGATGTTGGCTTTGCAGTCAAATTTTTTAGTCCAAAATCATGAGCTTTCTTATAATCGCCTGCCAATACCATTTTTTGTACCTTTTTCAGATTTTCATGAAAATTTTCGGCAACAGGATTGATCTGACATCCGGCCCACAAACTTTCTTCATTGATCTGGAACCGTTCTGTTTCTGTATCCCCGTAACACATGGCAGCTATACGTCCGTTGCCCAGAGGAAAAGCTTCCCCCCAATCTGAGGCCGGGTGATCATACCATAATTTGACACTTCTTCCTTTCTGATCATTGCAGGAAATAATCAGGGGAAAAATAAGTCCGAACAGACCAATTAAATAACATTTTTTCATGTCCCTGTATTATAATTTGTTCAAAAACATATAATAAACACGAAGACACAAAAACACAAAGTATTGTTTTATAAATATTTATTCTTTGTGTTTTTGTGTCTTCGTATTTAAAGCTATTTTTTATCTTTTTGAACAGCCTCTTTTGTTAATTTTCATATCCTGGATTTTGTTCCAATGTAGCGTCAGTATTCCTTTCAATTTCGCTATAAGGAATAGGCCATAAGTTATGATAATCTTCTATGGAAGTTCCGCTGGACTCAGCCAATGAGCCGTTGTTAGCCACATAGGTTGAATTATATTTTTGGGTACGTTCTACTAATTTTCCCATTCTGCATAAGGTACACATTCTTAATTCCTCGAATGTCAATTCCCTGAGCCTTTCATCCAGAAGGTAATCCATATTCACGTCAGACGCATCAGCCAGGGGAGCCTGAGAACGAGCCCGTACCACATTAATATCTGCTGCCGCTGCTGTGTTATTCCCTTTATCTATATATGCTTCGGCTCTTAAAAGATATGTCTCTGCTAAACGGAACAAATACAAATCACGAAATGAACTGTTAGCACTGCTGGTAACCAAATGTTCTCCAAGTCCTGTCAATAAATAATCGCCGTTAGAATCTGTCTGATAGTAGTCTTCCGGTACGTATCCGCTTGCCACTTTCATAAAGAAAGGGAACCAGTTCCGTACACGGTTAGCCTGTACAGAATACCCGTCAGCAACGAACCATTTTCCATAAGCAGGAGACGCATCGTTATCGATCTGGACATCGCGAACAATTAAATACGAAGCATTTCTCAAATCACCTTGTTCCCAAATTTCATCACATACATGAGCAGTAGGTTGCATCCAGGCAACTCCACGACCACCCTTTTCAGCGGTCACGCCTTTAAATGCAGTTGTTGTGACACCATCAACGGTGATTGTTATATTCTGATAAAAAGGAAGATGTACCCAACATCTCGAATCATTGGAAGAAGCTACATTCAGATAATCATACTGACTAACCCAAAGTGACTCAGTATTTCCTGAACTGCGATTCTGGTTGTCAACTTTGAACAAATCGGAAAACGGACTGCCTTTTTCACCGGCCTTCGAGCCGAAGCGGGTTGTCATTAATGCCATAGACGGATAGTCAATCACAGCCGAGGCAGCATTGATCGCATTATCATAATCACCCAGAGAAATATATATTTCCGACAATAAATGTTGAGCCACTTGTTTGGAAATTTTCCCGTCTTCCACTTTATCGATATTCGCCAATAAGGGAATCGCTTCAGTCAGGTCTTCTTTACATTGAGTATAAACCTCTTCCCGGGTAGTCCGTACAAAATCCCGTCTCGGCGTGGTAATTTCCTCTAAAATAAGCGGAACACCACCGAATAAGTTAGCCAGTATCCTGTAGCCAAAGGCACGAAAGAACAGTGCTTCGGCCCTATAACTATCCTTTTCTGTCTCTTCCAAATCAGAGCTTTCAATACGTGTTAAAATCAAATTTGCCTGATTCACGATTACATACGTATAACGCCACATATTACTAACCACACTGAATGTAGGGATCATTGTCGATTCATACGTGTTTAACTTATTCACGTCGCAAGAGCAAAAAGCCAAATCAGTACCATACCAAAATGCAAACCGGCTATCAGGATTCATTTGAAAAATTAAATACATTACCCTGTTATATAAATAATTGACTGCTGCCTGGTAATCAGAACTTGTTTCCAATGAATTTTGGGCTGTATAGATCGATAGCGAATCTTCTTCCAGAAATTTATTTTCATTGCATGATGTAAAAACTATTAGAGTCAACATCATTACTATTGCATATTTTTTAATCCAGTTCATACTTTTTCCCTCCATTAAAAATCGAAATTAACACCTAATGAATAACTTCTCAAAAGCGGATAATCACTTGTTGTAAGGCCGGTTCCGGTCTCCGGATCCCATCCATCCCAATCCGTAACAGTCAGCAGATTTTTACCTGAAAGATAGAGTCTGAGATGATTTATCTGTATTCTTTTCAACCATCTGACCGGCAAGTCATAAGACAACGTGACATCCTGCAACCGAATAAAATTACGTTGTATATACGGTGAATACGAACTACCCAGGGAAGAAGGGGAATAGCCAATCTGACGATACCTTGCACCAGGATTTTCCGGTGTCCAGTAATCCCATTTGAATATATTGCTTTGATAAATATTATCAGGATTAGCCAACGAGCTACCTGGTTGCCCGTAATAATAATCTTTCCCGCCTTGGATTGAGTTGACGAATATTTTTAATTCCCAGCCTTTATAGCGCAATGTATTCTGAATACTGAACCGATACGATGGATCAGTATAACCAAGTATTTCACGATCGTCGGCTTCCGTATATTTGCCATCATCGTTAACATCTTTTACTTTATAAGTTCCATAAGTAAAACCATCAGGAATAATTCCGTCATTATAGTCTTTTATCTGCCACATTCCTGTTTGTTTAAAATCATAGCACACACCATAGGGATGCCCGATAAAAATTTTGCTTGAGACTAAATCATCTTCTTTCCCATCGCCATCAGAATCAATGCCTAAAATGCTTTTTATCTTGTTCCGGTTCAGCGAGTAATTGAAAGTAACATTCCATTGAAACTCTTCTGTTTTAACAGGTATTCCCGTAATGCTCACTTCTTGTCCGTGATTAGCCATTTTACCGATATTTGTGGCAATAGAGCTGACATTGTTATTCATATAAGGAATGTTTATATTATATAACAGATTATGCGTGTCAGAACGATAATACTCTAAGTCACCGGAAATTCTTCCATCCAACACACTAAAATCTAATCCCAGATTGAAGGTATTGGTTGTTTCCCATTTCAAATCATCATTAGCCATTGTGCTGATATAAAGCCCCTTTTCCGCATCTGCATCATCTCCATACAAATAAGCATCTATTGATGACATTGTTGCCAATGTTTCATAACGAGATACAGTTCTGTTTCCATTGGTACCATAAGACAACCGTAATTTCAGATTATCCGCCCACTTCACATTATCCTTAAAAAAATTCTCCTCGCTAATACGCCATGCAACAGCCCCGGACGGGAACCATGCAAATTTATTATTGGATCCGAAACCGGAAAAACCATCCCGGCGAACGGTACCTGTAAATATATAGCGGTCATTAAAAGTATAGGTAGCACGTAACATGGCATATAAACTGGTTTCTTTCCACGCAGAAGAAGAAATATGCTGCTGTTCTGCATCGGCTGCCCCTAAATAATTATATCCTAACTTATCATTTGCAAAATCCTCACCGCTTGCAGTTGTTTCTTCATACCTCCTCTTTTCGGCACCATATACGAACGTCGCATCGATATTATGCTTTCCCAACATATGTTTGTAAGCCAGAATATTATCGGCTGTCCAACTATATTGACTACTATTCGATTTACTGCCGGAACCGGTCAGATTACTGCCATAAGGATTAAAATTATATTCTTTCCCGCTAATCAGATTTTGAGAAAAATTTAACCGATAGTTTAATCCTTTCACAAAAGGGAAATCTACATCAACATAAAAATTGCCAAATAAATTATAACGTTTATTTACATCGTCCTCCTTTGTTTCCAGCATAGGATTGAGATAATTTTTATACGGATATATAATATAATCTCCGTTTTCATCGGTCGCGGCGCAAACCGGAGGCAACCCCACTACATTGCTGATAGTTGGAGAAACTCCGGAATAGTCACTTGAGGTAAAAAAGGTCTGGGTTCCAAGTTTTAGCCAGTTTGTAATTTTTGTATCCAGATTTAGCCGGATATTATACCGTTTATAAGTATCGTTGATAATCAGGTTTACCTGATCGGTATATCCCATCGACATAAAATAAGTGCTCAATTCATTTTTCCCACGTATGCTCACGTTATGCATTTGAATATACGGATGATCATTTGTTAACATCTTCCACCAATTCGTATTTACACCATTCAAATAACCATTCACTGCATTTGAATCCATTAAGTGACTTGTAACATCCCAGTTCGGATCGGACTGTAACAAGTCTGTTCCTGTCCGGCTTTCGGAGAGGAAGCGATCAGCAATCAATTGAAGGAAACCACCTTTGTCCATAGGCTCCATTTTATTGGTTGAAGCTCCTTGCAGCGAAAACGAACCGTTATATTCTATAATGGGTTTACTCATCGATTTTGAGGACTTAGACGTTATCAGTATTACACCGTTACTTGCCTGTGAACCATAAATGGCAGCTGCACTTGCATCTTTCAGTATATCAATTGACTCAATATCATTCATATTAATATCCACCAAATCACCACGGTAAATGATCCCATCCAGTACAATCAGAGGTGTGTTACCACCGGAAATGGAAGTCCGCCCACGAATGGAAATAGTGGGGTCTGAACCTGCCGAAGTAACAGCTCCGACATTTAATCCAGGTACCGTTCCCTGTAACGCAGAACCCAAACTAACATTTGGAGATTCCTTCAATGTATTAAGATCTGCACGTACAACCGAACCTGCAAGATCCTTTTTCTTTGCTGTTCCATATCCGATGGCCACAACCTCTTCCAGCCCAATAGTTTCTTCAGTCATAGTTACATTAATGGAACTTTCTCCCGTAACCGGAACTTCCTGCGCCTTCATTCCCACAAATGAAAACACCAGGGTTGCATCAGACGGTACTTTGGTAAGGGTGTAGTTTCCATTAACATCGGTGATAATCCCGTTTGTGGTGCCTTTTACCACCACTGAAACCCCAGGCAACGGGGTGCCGGACGAGTCGGTTACTTTACCGTTTACTGTTACTTTTGATTGGGCATTCGGCATGGAACCCTTTTCACCCTCACTGGTCAGCACAATTTGCCGGTTGTAGATAGAATAGTTTATGCCTGTTGATTCGAAAAGCTGCTTTAATACTTCTTCAAGTTTTTTATCCTTTACCTGGATATCTACAAGCTGCTTCACATCAACATAGTCCTGGTTATAGAGGAAATAGTAATCGCTCTGGTTTTCAATTTCGTTTAAAACATTTTCAAGTTCTGTCTTCTCAAATTTCATTGAAAACCTGGTCTGCTGGGAATAGGTATTGTTTGCCAATATCTGTATGATCCCGAGACAAAAGAAAAATAAACTCCATTTAATCATGCGTAAGCCTTTTTTTAGGATATGCCAAAGCAATATCCGTTGTTCCGGATTTTTTTTCATAAATTTACGTTTGTAATGTTAATAAAAATGTTTACCGCATTTTGCACGGCATTATGTATCAGGAAAGTGTTGCGACCACTTTCCTGATTTTGTTTTATGCTATTTTTTAAGTCTGATTACAACTGTTTTTTCCTCATATTGGTCGTTATTATTCATCTTTCTTTCCTTTATTTCATATTTAATCGGGGCAGTTAGTGATATAAGCCTGATCACCTCTTCCAGCGGTTCATCGCGAAAAGTTGCCCGGTAACGGAATTTTTCCACTTCCGGATCAGCAATTTCAAATTTTACATTATACCAGCGGCCGATCCGTTTCATCACTTCGCCCAACGGCTCCCCCCTGAACATCAGCAACCCGTCTTTCCATGAGGTCAGGTATTTTGCATCAACCTTTTCAATCGTTCCTCTTTTGCTTTCCCGGTCATAAGCGAACTTTTCGCCGGGACTTAATAATTCAGAAAATAAATTTTTACTGCCTGTTATCTGTACCTTTCCTTCTTCAAGAACAACATCAGCCGAATTTTCATTCGGGAACGAAGTCACGCTGAACTTTGTGCCCAGTGCAGTTACATTCATTACTCCGGCCTGCACTGTAAATGGAGAAGAGGCGTCGTGATGTACATCAAAATAGGCCTCGCCTTCCACTCTGAGTTTTCGTTCTTTTCTGAAATCAGCACTATACCGGATCCGGGTTCCACTGTTCATGCTGACTTTTGTTCCATCGGGTAAATCGAAGCGCGTACGGGTGCCGTAAGGTGAAACGACTTCAACCCAGCGGGCATTTTGCGGTTTAGTCAATAACCGGTTTGTAATTGTATAGGACGAATAAATTAATAAAGGCAACAGGAGGATTGCGGCCACCCGGGAATAAACTTTTAAAACTTTTTGTTTCAAAATAAATGATTTCTTTTCTGCCAGTATTTTCTTTCTTAAATTATTGTATACGAAAGAAAGATCTTTTCCCTGCAAACCTTCCGACCAGTTAAATTCATCCCAATTGGAATGAACTGCAGACATGAGTTCATCGTGAGATGTGTCGTCACGAAACCAACGGGCAATCTGCTTCAAATCGCGGAAAGTGTAATGTCCACTCGTGTATTTCCGGATGATGCCGGGATCTATTTTTTCGCTCATATTGACATTTTTATCCCATGTTTACCAGTTATATCCGGCAAAGGGAAAAAGTCCTATCCGAAAATTGATTTTTTTAAGAAACGAATAAAAAATAGAACAAAAGGGCAGAGAGATCATCATTACAGAAAGATTTTTTCAGGGAGTTCATTCCTTCTGTAATCTGGTTTTTTACCGTTTTGGGAGAAATGTCCATTTCAGCAGCAATCTCTTCAATTGATTTTCCTTCTTTTTTGCGACTCAGAAATATTTTTTTCCGTTTTTCAGGGAACTGGTCGATCAGGACATCCAGCTTTTCGAGTAAAGCTTCGTATTCGATCCGCGATTCAAGTTCCGGTTTTTCCTGACTGAGCCATTCTATAAGATCGTACCTGTATTTGTCTTCTCTGATTTTTTTATTGAATTTTTTTTTAATTGCATTAAAAGCGATGGTAAACAAATACGATTTTAACGACTTATCGCTTTTCAGACTGGCACGGTTCTCCCAGATTTTCAGAAATACTTCCTGTACAATTTCTTCTGCTTCAGCATCTGATTTTAAATACGAAAGAGCAAAATGATACAATTTTTGGCTATACAGGTCAAACAACTGTCTGAAAGCATCGGACGAGGCGTGTTGCAGTGAAATAACCAGTTCCTGTTCTGTATACAAATCAGCATGTTTCATGCGTCAAAAATCATAGAAGATACAAAAGCAGCAAAAATAATACAATTCGCTGCAGAATTGTTTCTCCACGCTCACAATTTTTCAGGGCGCCTTCTTCCATACCATAATTTTATGAATGGAAGACCAGCAACGGCACTTCGGAATGAAACAACATTTCACCGGCAATACTTGGATTGAAAATCCGGGTTATCATGTTCCGTTTATGGGTTGTCAGCGAAAGAATATCAATCTCGTGCTTTTTTATATAATCTTCAAGTTTTTGCAGAAGGTTTTCACCTTGCAGGTACACACACTCGAGTTCGGTATGAATATGTCGTTTCTTTAGCACTTCGCGCATTCCTTCCAGTTTTACCATGTTCCAGTTTGTATCATCCTTCCGGCCGACATGCAGGCAATATACCTTTGCACTGAACGGACGTAAAAGAGACATTAACTTGTCGACAGAAACAAAATCCTTGTCATCGAAATTAGTCGCATAAACTACTTTCCCTACTTTATCGAAATGGAATCGTTTCATTTTTTCGGGAATTGCCAGTACCGGAACCTTGGCCCGGGCAATGATTTCAGCAGTCAGGGTTCCCATCAAATCGTCGTGAATAGTATGCCGCCCTTTACTGGCCATAACGATTAACCGTGGCGGGTGTTCCCCTGCATATTCCAGAATTTCCTCATCATCACGACCCATTTTCAGAATAAATTCTGTTTTCACTTTATCCCATTTATCGTTTCCGACTTCTTTTATCAGGTCAGTCAGAAATTTTTTGTATTTCTCCTGTGCCTCTTTCTCACGATTTTCTGACTGAATAAAAATTCCTGCATCATAACTTATAAAATCGGTATACGGGATTGTGTAGAACCCGGGCTGTGGAATTACATAAAGAAACACCAGTCCGGCATTCAGTTCAGATGCAATATCAAAAGCCGCCAACGCTGCCTTCATCGAGAATGCTGAAAAATCGACAGCCGTTAAAATTGTATTTTCGTGCTGCCTGGCCATCGTTTCAACTTTTCCCATCATTCGGTTCAATACTGGTAAAGCTTGTTTCACTTTACTTTCTGCAATGCGTACCTTTACTCCGTTTGCTACGGCCCCTTGTATCAGGTTAATATTTTCAAGGTAGCATTCGATTCCTTCAGCCTCTATTAATTCTCTCAGAATTTCAGCTTTGGAATACGGTAACAAGGCAATGGTTATTAATTTGTCTTCCATGGCTGTAATATTTATGTGTTTGAACTAAAAGCTACATTTACTTTTTCGTAATTTTCATAAATATGTTACCCGTAAGCTCACTGATTTTAGAAATATCCAAAATATATTTAACGCCGAATTTATATCCCGACCAGCAAATGATTTGCCCGTTTTCTGTATCTTTTCTGAAATTACATAAAATGAATAACCGGCTAAATGCATCATATTTTTTACCTTTACAAAAATTTTAAATATGGCACGGTTCAAACGAATTCTATTAAAACTAAGCGGCGAATCGCTGATGGGAACCCAGCAATACGGAATAGACCAGCAACGTCTGACCGATTATGCAGAACAAATCAGAGACATCACCGGAATGGGAGTACAGGTAGGTATTGTTATCGGTGGCGGGAATATTTTTCGCGGACTCAGCGGTGCAGCCAAAGGATTCGACCGTGTGAAAGGCGACCAGATGGGAATGCTGGCAACCGTGATAAACAGTCTTGCCCTCCAGTCGGCTCTGAAAACTGCCGGCGTAAAGGCGAAGGTTTTGACAGCTATCCGGATGGAACCCGTCGGTGAATACTATTCGAAAGACAAAGCCATCGAAATGCTGGAAAAAGGAGAAGTGGTCATATTTTCTGCGGGGACAGGTAATCCTTATTTCACAACTGACACCGGTTCATCGCTGAGAGGTATTGAAATAGAAGCCGATGTGATGCTGAAAGGAACCCGGGTCGACGGAATTTATACAGCCGATCCTGAAAAAGATCCGGCAGCAACCAGATTCGATGAAATCAGTTTTGACGAAATTTACAACAGGGGCCTGAAAATTATGGACCTGACAGCAACAACGATGTGTAAAGAAAACAACCTGCCAATCGTGGTTTTCAATATGGATAAAAAAGGGAACCTGAAAAAGCTGATTTCCGGCGAACTAATTGGAACGTTTGTTCATCCGTAAATATTTTTTTTGCATTAAAAAAATTTAAAAGAACAGATTTTTTAGTATTGTTTAAATTTTCTATATATTTGCCCTCAACACTTTTAAAAAATACCGAAAGAGGTTAATTAATTTATGCAAGAAGAAGTAGATTTGGTTTTGGATATGTGTAAAGACGCAATGGTTCAGGCAATTTCATATCTGGAAAAAGAGTTGGCACATATTCGGGCAGGAAAAGCTTCACCTCGTATGTTGGAGAGTGTTACTGTTGACTACTATGGAAGTATGGTCCCGCTGGCTCAGGTTTCGAACCTGAATACTCCGGATGCGAGGACAATTGCCATTCAACCTTGGGAGAAAAAAATGATCCCGGTCATTGAAAAAGCAATTATGGCTGCAAACCTCGGGTTTAATCCTGAAAATAATGGGGAAATCATTCGGATTAATGTTCCTCCTTTGACTGAAGAACGCCGGCACGAAATAGTTAAACAGGTAAATAAAGAAGGTGAAAATGCAAAAATCAGTATCCGGAGTGTGAGAAAGGATGCGAACGAGAGTTTAAAAAAATTGCAAAAAGACGGCTTATCAGAAGACATTGCAAAAGATGCTGAGACTACAGTTCAGGAGATAACAAACAAGTACAGCAAAATGATTGAAGATATGCTGAAAAATAAGAATGAAGAAGTTTTAAAGATATAATTGTTTCTAGTTTTCTGTTTTCTGAACATTGTTTAATTGTTTTCATGGCTTTGAGGCAGCTTGTTGAAGCTGCCTTAATTTTTTGTTAATTTTTATAATTATGTTTTGTTCTAATGGGTTTGTTTATAGCGTATTACGTAATAAGTTTACTTCATTCATCAATCTTTTCAGACGGTTTTCAGAAACCGGATTTTCCCAGTTCCCATCTTCTTTCAGATATGAACCGACAATAAAAGCATCGGCAAAAGGCCAGTAATTTTTTATGTTTTCAGGAGTAATTCCGGAACCAACTATTACGGGTAGCGAACAAAAATTCCGCGCAGTTTGTACATCATCAGGAAGTGCTTCTTCACCAGTTGCCCGTCCGGTAATAACAACCCCGTCACTTTGAAAATATGCAGCCGTTTTTACCTGTTCTTCCAGCGAAATATCAGCAGTAATGGCATGTGACGAGTGTTTTTTCTGTACATCAGTAAAAATTTTTATTTTCCCGGCGCCAATCATTTTCCGGTAGCGGAGCAGTTCCCCGGCACAACTTGCCATCAATCCTTCATCAGCTACGTGGGCATAAGTAAAACCTTCGGCACGGATAAAATTAAACCCGGCGGCCTGCGCCACAGCAAGAGCTTCCTTATTGGCAGCCGCCAGTATCTGGATACCAAGCGGCAAAGCGGATTGTTTTCTTATCTCACATGCAACAGCAGTCATTACAGCAGTGATCTCCGGCCCGATGTGAGTATTGAGGTACGGAACATCGTGCATGTTCTCAATCATAATGGCGTCGACTCCGCCTTCTTCCAGCATTACTGCTTCCTGACAAGCCTGCCTGATGATTTCCGAAACAGACAAATGATTTCCCGGTGTACCCGGCAACGCCGCTACATGAACCATTCCTGCGATGGTTTTCAGTTCCGATTGAAAATTATGTTCCTTCATTTTTCTGATAAAATTAATGCTTTTCGATAAAATTTCACGAATCCGGATTTAAGTACCGAAGCACAAAATTTCAGTTCATGGCCGGAAAGATGTTGATTTTTTCTTATAAAAACCGAAATAAAACTTAGTCTGCTTTTTTGCATTCCGCCATTAGCTGCTAACTTTGCTTGGAATGTAGTTTTCAATATTAATTTATTTCTGGAAATGATTGGTTTGGTTGATTATCATACGCATACCGTTTTATCAGACGGAAAAAACAGCCATGAAGAAATGGTTAAGGCAGCTATCGAAAAAGGACTTGATGAAATCGGTTTTTCGGATCATGTGTGTATCAAGCCTGTGACATGGGCAATGAATGCAGTCGATATTCCTGTAATGAGCAACCAGATTCAGCAGATTCAGGAAAAGTTTCAGGATAAAATAAAAGTCCGTTTCGGAATGGAAATGGATTATTTTCCGGGGAGGGAGGCCGAACTCAGAGACATTATAAACTCTGTGCCTGCTGATTACGTGATCGGTTCCGTACATTTCATCGGCGACTGGAATTTCGATTCGGATAAGTCGCTGTATGGCAAATGGTCGAACGATCACCTGTATGCGATATACTTTGATTTGGTGAATCAGGCAGCCGCCTCCGGTTTATTCGATGTGATCGGGCACCTTGATATTATCAAAAAATTTCAGGTTTATCCGGAAAGTGATCAGAGTGGTCTGTTTGAAGAAACGATCCGTATTCTGGCAAAAAACAACATGGTGGTTGAACTAAATACCGGTGGAGCCGACCGTCCGTGCGGCGAATTTACTCCCGGACGAATGCTTCTGGAACTTTGCTTTAAACACAATGTTGAAGTCACGCTTGGTTCCGATGCCCATCAGCAGGAACAGGTGGCGCGTCATTACAAAACAGCCGTTGAACTTCTGAAAGATATCGGTTACACCGAAATTGTCACTTTCGACAAACGGCGGAGACAAAAAATCAGACTGTAAAACAGACTTTTACCACACAATGGGCTCTTTCCCGTGTTGCCGCAAATATTCGTTGGCACGGGAAAAATGTTTGTTCCCGAAAAATCCGCGGCTGGCCGAAAGTGGAGAGGGATGAACGGATTTCAGTACCAGATGCCTGCTGGAATCAATAAATTGTCCTTTGTTTATGGCATACGAACCCCAGAGAATAAAAACCAGGTTTTCTTTTTCACCGGCAAGTTTACGGATAGCTGCATCTGTAAATTCCTCCCAACCTTTGTGCTGGTGCGAACCAGCCTGATGGGCACGAACCGTTAATGTAGCATTTAACAGAAGCACTCCCTGACGCGCCCATCGCTCGAGATTTCCCGATTCGGGGATCGGGGCACCTGTGTCTGCCTGAACTTCTTTAAAAATGTTCCAGAGACTGGGCGGAAAATCAATTCCGTCGTTCACCGAAAAGCACAATCCATGTGCCTGTCCCGGTCCATGATAAGGGTCCTGCCCCAGAATTACCACTTTCACCCGGTCGAACGGGCACTGGTCGAATGCGTTGAAAATCAGTTTGCCAGGTGGATAAATCTGATGTTTCAAATACTCGTCATGCAAAAATGCAGTCAGTTTTATAAAATAATCCTTTTCAAATTCGGCAGTTAAATGTTCCTTCCAGCCGGGTTCTATTTTTACATCCATGTTTGTTCTTTTACCGGATAAAAATAGAAAACTACAGGGAACTTTCCGGACCTCCGGCAGTTTTAAACGACGAAGTTCCGGAAGAATTTTTTCTTTTTGTATTTTAGCTTCAAACTTTAAACAGATGGAAATTCTTTTTTTACTTTTTGGAATCGTATTGGGCGGCATTGTTATCTATTTTTTTCTGAAATCGAAATCAGCCCGGTCGGAAAAATCATTTCTAGCTGAAAAGCTGGAACTCGACAAACAGAAAACAATAGCCGAAGAACGGCTTACACTGATGCAAAAAGAGCGTTCGGACCAGGAAACAGAACTTAAAGAGCTTCGCCTTGGCAATGAAGAAAAGGGACAGCGGCTGGCCCGGGCCGAAGAAGAATTCCGGAACCTGCGCGAAAAACTGCAAACGCAAAAACAGGAAATGGAAGACCTTCAGAAAAAATTTACCACTGAGTTTGAAAACGTTGCAAACCGTATTCTGAAGAAAAACAGTGCCGAGTTTACCGAGACGAACCAGAAAAACATCAGCGATATTCTGTCACCGTTAAAAGAAAAAATTCAGCTTTTCGAAAAGAAGGTAGAAGAAACGTACGAGAAAGGATTGAAAGACCAGACCGACCTGAAAGCTGAACTAAAAAAGCTGCACGATCTGAATATGCGTATCAGCGACGAGGCCAATAACCTGACCAAGGCACTGAAAGGCGATGTAAAAAAACAAGGCAACTGGGGCGAAGTGATTCTCGAACGCATACTCGAACGCTCGGGACTTACAGAAGGCCGCGAATACGAAAAACAGGAAAGCATGCTCACCGAAGACGGCAAACGCGTACAACCCGATATTGTTATCCATCTTCCTGAAAACAAACATATTATTGTCGATTCGAAAGTGTCGCTGGTTGCATACGAACGGCTGGTAAATACAACCGACGAGAACCAGCGCCAAACCTATATAAAAGAGCACCTGCTCAGTCTGAAAGCACATGTAAAGGAACTGAGCGAAAAACATTATCAGAATATTCCGAACATTAACAGTCCCGATTTTGTGCTGTTGTTTGTCCCGATTGAGTCATCGTTCAGCATTGCCATACAGGAAGACCAGGAACTGTTTTCATACGCATGGGACAACAAAGTAGTTATTGTCAGTCCATCCACTTTGCTGGCTACACTGCGGACCATTGCCTCCATCTGGCAGCAGGAAAACCAGACCCGCAATGCCATTGAGATAGCCCGGCAGGGAGGGATGCTGTACGACAAATTTGTAAGCTTTGTAGGCGACCTCGAAAAAATCGGTACCAGCATTGATGCCAGCCGTAAAAATTATGACGCGGCATACAACAAATTAAAAGAAGGCCGCGGCAACCTGATCCGTTCAGCAGAAAAGCTGAAAGAACTCGGCGCCAAAGCCAGCAAAAAATTACCTCAGGGGCTGGCAGAAGAATAACCATGCAGATGACTTCATCTTACGGTTAAAAATTCCGAAACTATTTTCAAAGGGGAAAAATGATAGCGAATGTGATTTCTGAAAACGATTTTCCTGAAGAGCAAAGGATAAGAAGGGCTATTTTTTGAATAAATGTCTACTTTTACCCTCCAATCGTATTTTTTTGTTCCGGCAGGATAAAAGGGAAAATGAACAAAAACGGGAATATACATCTGGCATTGAATGACATTGTTGCGTATGGTAATTTTTTTAAGGTCAACTACCATACTGCCTGCCTGGTTGCCAGCAGGTATATTCAGGATAACCAGGAAATTGAAGATATTGTACAGGATGTATTTATTAAAATCTGGGAGCGGCGCAGTGAGCTACAAATTCATACCAGTCTGAAAAATTATCTTTTTAATTCAGTAAAAAATTCAAGCATAAATTATGTCAGTCGGAAAAAAGAAATTGCCGCTGAACTGATTGACAATGGCGTTTATTTGAACGATGATGAGGGGAAAAATCCTTTTGTCTCCGAAGAATTTGCCTCAGAGATCGACCGGGCGATAATGGAACTGCCGCCCCGGTGTCAGAAAATATTTTTGCTTGCCTATATCAATAACCTGACTTACCAGGAGATTGCCGATGCACTTGGCGTGTCGAAAAATACGGTAAAAACGCAGATGGGTATTGCGTATAAATTTCTGCGTGAAAAACTTCGTGATTCATTCTTTAACCTGATAACCATATTCTTAGGTCGAAAAGCAAAATACAACCGTTAATTTTTTTTGAAAAACTTTTCACCCTCTTCTCCTGATTTTGTGTCCTCGGGATATAGAATGAAAAATATGCAGGATCAGAATAAATGGGAAGAAATTGCAGCCAGACTTCACGACGAAAAGTCCGTAGGATCATCCGCTCATGAAATAACCGAAGAAGACAGGAATATTGAAAAAACGATGTCCCGTATCCTGGACTCTTCCAAAGATGTCAGGCGGATCAGGGATTTTCAGTCCCCGGAAATTGTGTGGGAACGGCTGAAAAACAAGCTGATCCGCAGAAATTATTTTTCCGGCTTCCTGAAATATGCGGCTGTCGCCCTGATTGCTGTTCTTTCAACAGTTACAGTAAATTATTTCCTTCAGAAATATGCTTCTTCTGCCGGGCAATTTGCCTCGGTTTCGAGCCCGAACGGTCAGATTACGAATGTGACCTTATTCGACGGAACCAATGTCTGGCTGAATGCTGAATCAACGCTGAAGTATAAAAAGACATTTAACCAGTCGGACCGTGAGGTTTATCTCGATGGCGAAGCGCTGTTCAATGTAACGAAAAACAGTAAAAAACCATTTATTGTAAATGCAGGTGATGCAAAAGTGAAAGTTCACGGAACAGTTTTCGACGTAAAAGCTTACAAAAATATGCCGACTCTGGAAACGGTATTACTGGAGGGAAATGTCGAGTTTATCAGGAAAGGCAAATCGGTTTTCATAAAACCAGGAGAAGAATTAGTGCTTTCATCACAAACCGGGAAAATTCAGAAATCAGTTATAAACACAGCCGAATATACTTCCTGGAAAGGAGGGAAAATTTATTTCAACAACAAAACCCTGGAAGATTTAACAACGCAACTGGAACGCTGGTACGAAGTAAAATTCCGGTTTGGTTCCGAAAAATTGAAATCATATCATTTTTCAGGAGTTATCAACAAGGACAGATCGCTGGATTATACATTGAATATTATTGAAGCGATCAATAAAGTAGAATTCAAAAGGAATAAGGATGAGATACTGATAACAAAAGCAAAATAAAACCGGAAAATGTTGGCGCATCTTCCGGTTAGAATGAAATACAATTCCAGAGCTCAAAATCATGGAATTGAAATGTTTAACACTCAAGTACAAAACTATGAAAAAAAAACAAAACGGGCCGTTGAAACGGCGGAGGTATTTTTTACCTAAAATTTTTTTATGTATGAGACTAACTGTTTTTCTTTTGTTTCTGGGAATTTTCGGGGCTACGGCAAGTTCGTATTCCCAGCAAAACCGGTTCGACCTGCATTACACAGGGATCACCATCAAGGAGGTTTTTGACGAGATTCGCCAGAAAAGCGATTTCGAATTTTTTTACAGCAATGACGATATCGACGTTTCCCGGAAAGTTGATGTCAATGTAAACAAAGGATCGATTGAGGAGATACTGGATCAGATACTGGATACAAAGAAGCTGACCTACCAGGTGATGGATCGCGCTGTGATTATTTCCAATAAGGAAATAAACGGTTGGGGATCAGCGTCTGTCCAGCAGTCGGTTACTGTTTCCGGTAAGGTTACCGATGACTCCGGGCAGCCTCTTCCGGGCGTTGCCGTAGTGGTAAAGGGAACCACCAACGGGATAATTACAGATGTCAACGGAAAATATTCGCTGAAAAATGTTTCGCAGGGAGCGGTACTTGCTTTTTCTTTTGTAGGAATGACCACTCAGGAAATCGCTGTGGATGGGAAAACAACCATCAATGTGGTGATGAAGGAAGCTTCGATCGGTATTGACGAAGTGGTTGCCGTTGGTTATGGCACGATGAAAAAATCGAACGTAACCGGTGCATTAACCGGAGTAAAAGAGGAGGATCTGAAGGAAAGGGCTGTATCGAATCTGGATGAGGCATTGGCCGGCCAGATGGCTGGTGTGAGAATTCAGCAGGCCAACGGTGTTCCGGGTGAAAAATCGATTATTAAGATCAGAGGTGTGAATTCCATTAATTCAGGAACCGATCCTTTGTATGTGGTAGACGGGGTTACCATGTCAGATCTTACCAGCCTTAATATCGATGACGTGGAATCGATCCAGGTATTGAAGGATGCTTCTTCCACTGCCATTTACGGGGCCAGGGGTGCCAACGGCGTTATCCTGGTAACCACGAAGTCAGGAAAGAAAGGGGAACCTAAAATTACCTTCGACAGTTTCGTTGGCTTTGAACAGGCCGAGAAAAAATATGATGTAATGAATAAGGAAGAGATTACCAGTTATGTGGTTTGGGCCAGAAACATGGCTTATTACCGTGACAAGGGCGGAGTTTCTTCGACACCATGGGCGGAACGTCCTTCTACATACCAGATTCCACAGAACTGGATTGATGACTGGGACAATGATCTTAAAGACCTTCCGGACAACGACTGGCAGGACAAGGCATTCCGCAATGCTTTTGTACAGAGTTACCAACTTTCTGTTGCCGGCGGATCGGACAAAACCAAATATTTTATTTCCGGACGGTATTACGACCAGGATGGTATTCTGATTGAAACAGGTATGAAAAGAACGACTTTCAGGGCAAAAATCGATACAGAGCTGAACAAAAGAATGAGAGTCGGAATAAACCTTGCACCTACATTTTCGGCATATAATACTTCGAATACCACAGATAAAGAGAGCGTTATTCATCATATTCTGTATATGATGCCTACCACAAAATTCGACGAACAAACGTATGACACGAAAATGGTACAATCGTTTGTTAACCCGATTGAACAGCTGAAGCGCAGAACAGACGGTACAAATTCTTCGGATATTAATGTGGACGTATACGGGGAAATTGACCTTTTCAAAAATATGACTTTCCGTTCTTCGTTTGCCAAGTATCTTTATAACGACAACCAGACTTTATTTTATCCTTTGGAAGTTGAGAACGGAAGCTATGACTATGGCTCATACGAAACGAACAGGTCATCTAAATGGCAGTTAGACAATACGCTGACTTACAAATTAAAAATTGATGACCACAATCTGGATTTTTTACTCGGACAATCGTGTGAGAAAAAGCATACATGGTATTCTTACCAGGAATCGAAGGGATATCCGAACAGTGCGGTTTATACCTTGAATGTAGCTACCGATCCGCAGGAATCAACAACGAATGAGGGAGAGGAATCACTGGCTTCTTATTTCGGACGTATTCAGTATAACTACAAAGACAAATACCTGTTGTCGGTAACCGCCCGTTACGACGGTTCTTCCCGTTTCGGAAGCAACAACAGGTGGGGATTGTTTCCTGCTGTATCGGCCGGCTGGAAAATGTCTGACGAAGACTTTATGAAAGATATTGCATGGATCAGCCAGTTGAAACTGAGGGGAAGTATCGGACTTTCAGGAAATGATAATATCGGTAATTATAAATGGATAGGAACAATCGCATCGGCAAATTATAATTTCAACGGCAGCCAGGTTAACGGTTACCGCCAGTCGGATTTTGAAAACCGCGATTTTTCGTGGGAAACTACCAGGAGCATTGATGCCGGTATCGACTTCGGGGCTTTTAACAACCGGTTACAGCTATCGCTCGACTATTATTCGAACACGACCCGGAATATATTGATGGACGTTCCGATTCCTGCCCAGTCGGGATATTCGAGTGTGACCAAAAATTACGGAAAAGTACGTAACAATGGTTTCGAAACAGAAATTACAGGACAATGGCTTTCCCGTGAGGTAAAATGGGAGACAACAGTAAACGTTTCTTATAATAAAAATGAAGTATTGAAGGTACAATCTCCTTTCAATATGAATTACGGTGGCATTTATTCCCGTGTTGAGAAAGGACACCCGATGTATGCTTTCTACATGTACAAAGTAGATGGTTTGCTTTCCGAAGCAGATATGGCAAATGACAATCTGCCCAAGGTTACTGCGGCAGAAGTTGGCGGACGGAAATACATTGATGCGAACAAAAACGGGAAGATCGATTCAGACGACCGTGACTGGACAGGAAACCCTTATCCGAAGTTTATTTATGGTTTAAGTAACAGGATATCGTATAAAAATTTTGACCTTAGCTTTTTACTGCAGGCACAGAGCGGTTGCGACATTTTGTTCATGTTTGCAAGGCAAATTGATACCGGGAACAGCATGGGAACATATAATCAATTGTCACGCTGGGCACATTGCTACAAGTCGGCTGACGATCCCGGCGACGGAAGAACTCCTTTCCCGTTTGCCGGAGGGCTGTCGAGGTGGAACAACTCTGATTTGTACGATGCCTCTTATATCCGATTAAAAAATGTTACGCTGGGATATAATCTGCCTAAATCGCTTTCAGGAAGGCTAGGCGTAGCCGGATTGCGTTTGTACTGTACCTGCGACAATATTTATACTTATTTCTTCGATAAGAATTTCCCGGGTGTCACAACTGAATCGAATACTGGACGTACCTACAATGGTTTTGGTGCAGATTACGCTACCTATCCGCTGGCCCGGAAGTTCAGCTTTGGTGTAAAACTTAACTTTTAAAATGATTAGCCATGACATATTTTAAATTAACCGTTTATTTCGGTATTTTACTTTTAATAGGTTCTTCCTGCAGTTCGGATTTTCTGGAATTATACCCTGTTTCTTCCCAAACAACAGGAACATTCTACAACACGGAAGATGATTTTGACCAGGCGCTCAGTGCCTGTTATAAACAGTTACAGAATTTTTATGATTCCTATTCCACCCACGAGGGAATTGCAGAGGCAAAAAGTGACGATGTGTTGCCCGGGCCGTATGCAACGGCCAATATTGCCCGTTTTATCGATGATGCCGACGACAGTTACACGGCCAGCTTCTGGTCAACGGCTTTCAGCGTGATTGCTTCCTGTAACCAGGTAATTACCTATATCGACGATGCCTCTGAAGAAATTTCGGATAAAGATGAAATTGTCGGACAGGCACGTTTCATCAGGGGGCTGGTCTATTTCGATATGGTACGGCTGTTCGGTGGATTGCCTCTCTACGATAAGGTTTATGACCTTGATCAGTATTACAAAATTCCAAGGTCTTCGGTCGATTCGACTTACCAGTTTATTTATAATGATTTTCTGGCTGCTGCCAGCGCTTTGCCCGGACAATGGACCGGCGACGATTTGGGGAGGGCTACCTCGTATGCTGCCAAAGGTTTTCTGGCCAAAGCTTATTTGTATAACAAAGAATACAGCAAATCACTGACTTTGTTAAACGAAATTATCGACTCCGGAAATTACCGGTTTTTTGACAACTGGATGGACATCTGGAAAGAAAGTAACGATAACGGGCCGCAAGCCATTTTTCAAATTCAGTTTCTGTCGGGAACGACCAATCGCGATCAGGGATGCCAGTACCTGACTTATTGTGCACCCGAATTTATCGCCCAGGGCACCCTTGCCGATTATAAGTACCCGTTGGGAGGGGCAAGTACTCAAATACGTGTTTCGGAAGATTTGTACAATAGTTTTGAAGACGGAGACATGAGACGGGATACCTCGATTTGTACAAGGTACCTTAACCAACAGGGAGTTTTTGTTACGACTAATTACTATGTATGGAAATTTACACACGGAGCAGTTGTCCCGTCGACTACAGAAGACTGGGGACTGAACCGCAGTCTTCTGAGATATACCGATATTCTGATGATGAAAGCAGAATGTATCAATGCAACAAGCGGGCCGACTGCCGAAGCGGTGGCTATTGTTAACAAAGTCCGCAACAGGGCGGGCCTGCCTGATCTGACATCCGACTATACTTCTTCGGCCGATGCTTTTCTCAACGCGCTTGTGCGGGAACGCCGGCACGAGTTCGCATTTGAGAACCAGCGCTGGTTCGACCTTGTCCGCTGGGGAATTGCTGAAAGTGTAATGAGCCCTTTCCTTGCTGATATGGAGGTAAATGTCTCCAGATCAATGCAATCTTATCAGGAAATATACCCGATTCCGGCTGAACAGATTGATGTTGTCGGCGACGAAAGCGTATTATGGCAAAATCCGGGATATTAGTTTTTTAACCTAAGGTTGTCCGGAAACTTTGTAACATTTTGCATGGTTATCCTTGTGCAACTTTGTGGCGAAACTTACTGAACCGCAGAGTTGTACAAGGAGTCATACAACGTTACAGCATTTAAGAAAATGTTCTGTTTCCCCGGACAACCTTTTTTATTTATTATTTTAAAGGCCTGAACGATTAAACCAGATATGAAATATTCAATATTGCTTTTTCCCCTGTTTTTTTTCGTTATTGCTGTAACCGGCCAAAATTCCGGGGAAGCAGACAAAAACCGTCTGTGGCAGGGAATTCCGGGAATAGAAAAAACAAAACAGGGACGTATTTTTGTTTCCTGGTTTTCGGGTGGCCCCAAAGAGCCTTCGCCCGACAATACGGTTTACCTGTGTTTCAGCGACGACCGGGGGGAAATTTTTTCAGAGCCTGTTGCAATGGCTGGTCATAGTAATGGAGCCCGGGCATTCGATCCTATGCTTTGGATCGATCCCGACGGAAAACTCTGGTACATTTTTAACCGGGGCGATAAAGATGCTGCCTGTCATGCTGTGTATGCCCGGACGTGCAAACATCCCGATCAAAAAAAACTGAAATGGTCTGATGAGTTCAGGCTGGAAATTCCCTCGCCGTATGTCTTCCGCATGAATAAACCAATTGTGCTTTCCACCGGCGAATGGGTTATGCCGGTAACACATGCCCTTGAGCCTGTTCACGATTGGTTCGCCGGGAAGAAGCAACTTCAGGGAGTGGCCGTTTCTTCCGACAAAGGAAAAACATGGAAATTACATGGCGAAATTGAAGCTCCGGCATGGGCTCTGGAATGTATGATTACCGAACTGAAAGATAGCCGGCTCTGGATGCTCATACGTACCGGAAGCGGTTTTTTATGGGAAAGTTTTTCTTCGGATAAAGGAAAAACATGGACAGAAGCAAACGCAACTCAAATAAAAAATCCGGGTTCCCGGTTCTTTATCCGCCGGCTTCAATCCGGGAATCTGTTACTGGTTAATCATTATCATTTTACAGGAAGAAGCCATCTTACCGCACAGATTTCGACAGACGATGGAAAAACCTGGAACGACGGACTTCTGCTCGATGAACGAAGCGGTATTTCCTATCCCGATGGTATTCAGGATAAAAACGGGCTGATCCGGATTGTGTACGACCGCGACAGACAAGGGGCAGGCGAGATATTAATGGCCCGGTTTCGCGAAGAAGATGCACTTGCAGGTAAAGATGCCTCGGGTGAAGTTAGCCTGAAACAGGTGATCAGTAAAACCGACAAATAAACACAGAATTTTAAAAGTTCTTCCATGCACAGTGTTTACCTTTATGCCATTGTAAAATACAGCTAACCGGAAATAAAAGTGACAATTCAAAAAGACAGATCAATGAATAATCTTACAAAAATCACCCTGTTTCTTCTGTTAATTTCATCCTGTTCGTTCAATCGTTTTAGTTATACAAAAACCTCTTCCGGCATTGAAATTTCATTGAACGGAAAGAAAAAACGGATTGAATTTTATGACGATAACCTTGTCCGGGTTTCGGTTACCGGAACAAAAAATGCGTTTAAGGATTCGAGTCTGGCCGTTATTGCCGGAACGAAAAAGGTAGATTTTCAGATTGAAGATCAGCCCGGTGAGCTTGTGCTGAAAACCAGTCGGCTTATACTTCAGATTAACAAGAACAATGGCTCGGTGATTTTCCTTGATCCGTCGAATCGTGTTTATCTGTCGGAACATCCGGATGCTTTGCCTGAACTGAAAGATACGCTCGTTTCGGGCGGACATTATTATGCAATCCGGCAGACTTTTCAAATCGGTAAAGAGGAAGGGATTTACGGGCTGGGGCAGTTCCAGAACGGGTTTATGAATTATCGCAACAAAGATTTGCTGCTGGTTCAGGCCAATAAAATATCTATTGTTCCGATGCTGGTGTCGACCAATAATTACGGTGTTCTCTGGGATAATTATTCCCATTCCGAATTTCACGACGGAGCCGGCGGCATGTCTTTTTCATCCGAAGTAGCCGACCAGATCGATTATTATTTCATCGGCAACAGGAATATGGACGGCGTTGTTTCCGGTTACCGCGAGCTGACCGGCCGGGCTCCTATGTTTTCGGAAAAAGCGTATGGCTACTGGCAAAGCAAGGAACGCTACAAATCGTTTGACGAGTTGAACGAGGTGGTTGCAAAATACCGGAAGAACCACATCCCGATTGATAATATTGTGCAGGACTGGCGCTACTGGGGCGAAGGAAAATACTGGAGCAGCATGTATTTCGAACCGGAAAATTATCCGGATCCGGCTGAAAATATTAAAAAGCTGCACGATCAGCATGTCGGTCTGATGGTCTCCATCTGGCCGTCGCTTGGAAAGAGTTCGCAGATTTTTAAGGATATGCAGTCGAATGGTTTCCTGCTGAATCAGGATCACTGGTGCGGCGGCAAGGTCTATGATGCCTATAATCCTGAAGCGCGCAAACTGTACTGGAAACATGTTCAGAAAGGATTGTTCGAAAACGGGGTCGACGCTTACTGGATGGATGGTACCGAACCTGAATTTTCGAATACCGACGACCAGGAAACAACCGAAAAGGAAATTCTGAAAGTAGGGAAAACCTTTGCAGGTCCTGCCGGGAAATATCTGAATACCTACGCTTTGGAAACAACCGAAGGTGTTTACCAGGGCCAGCGGGCTTTCACGGATCAAAAAAGAGTATTTATCCTGTCGCGTTCGTCATGGGCCGGTCAGCAGCGCAATGCAACGGTTACCTGGTCGGGCGATGTTTCGGCCAATTACGAAAATCTGAAAAAACAGATCAGCGGCGGAATTAATTTCTGTATGGCCGGTGTGCCTTACTGGACACACGACATAGGGGCTTTCTTCCCATCCGGGAAAGGCGGCCTGTATCCGCAGGGAATAGACGATCCGGCTTACGGAGAACTGTATGTCCGCTGGTTCCAGTTCGGGGCTTTTTGTCCCATATTCCGCTCGCACGGAACAGGAACCCCGCGTGAGGTCTGGCAGTTTAAAGACCGGAATCCGGAATATTATCGTGCCTTGCTGAAAGTACTGAAACTGCGTTACCGACTGCTTCCTTATATTTATTCCGAAGCATGGCAGGTTACGGCAAACAATTACACGCTGATGCGTGGCCTTGCCATGGATTTTCCGCAGGATAAAAAGGTGTACGACATTGCCGGTCAGTATATGTTCGGCCCATCGTTTCTGGTAAAGCCGGTAACTAAAAATATGTATTACGACATCCCGGTTGTCCCGGATGCCATTCCTGAAAAATATCTGCTTACAAGTGAAAATACTCCGGGGTTAAAAGCTACTTACTTCGCCGATAAAGAGCTTAAAAAAGCAGTTTATACGGGAGTTGATAAAGAAATTAATTTTAACTGGGGTGGGGGAGGTTTGCCTCAGGGTGTTCCCGAAAATAATTTTTCAGTGAGATGGGAAGGAATGCTGGCGCCAACTGAGAGTGGTTCATACAAAATAGCATTTACGGCCGACGACGGTTTGCGTTTGTGGCTGAATAACAAGCTGGTCATCGATGAATGGAAAAATCAAAATTCAACTTTTTATTACACCATCAATCTGGAAGCCGGGAAAAAATACCCGGTAAAAATTGAGTATTATCAGGGCAAAGGCGGGGCAATGGCCCGTCTGGGATGGTTCACTCCTTCAGATCAAAAAAACAATGCAGAATTAACAAAGACCGACTCTGTTTATTTACCGGCCGGCAACGACTGGTACGACTTCTGGACCAGTAAGTTATATCCGGGCGGACAAACAATATCGAAAGATTTCCCGATTGATATCTTCCCCTTGTTTGTGAAAGCGGGTTCCATTGTTCCGTTCGGTCCTGAAATACAATATGCCGGTCAGAAATCGGATGATCCTGTTGAAATAAGGGTGTATCCGGGGCACAATGCCGGTTTCACCTGGTACGAGGATGAAGGTGACAATTACAATTACGAAAAAGGAGCATACAATACCATCGCTTTTAGCTGGGACGATGCAGCACGAACATTGCAAATCGGGAAAAGCACAGGCCAATTCGACGGATATGAAAAGAACAGGATATTCGATGTCGTACTTGTTGATGAACAAAATCTGAAACACAGGAAAATAACGTATAACGGAGAACCTGTCGGGGTTAAATTTTAACAGGAAATGAAATCAATGAACATCATTCACCGGCGGTCGTTTTTAAAGCAGTTCAGCATCGGAACACTTGGCGTTTCCATGTTTTCTTTTTATCCTGAAAAGAAAGGCGAAGCATTTATCGACAAGCTGCTTCCTGCTCCTGTCGGAGGCGGATTCGCCATGGATGATTACTGGGTCTGGGGCTCTTCAGTAATAAAAGGTACGGATGGTTTGTATCACATGTTTGCCGATCGCTGGGCAAAAGATCTGGGCTTTGGGGCCTGGGTAACCAATTCGGAAGTGGTACATGCGGTTTCGGAAACACCCGAAGGCCCATACCGTTTCGTCGGTGTGGCTTTGCCTAAAAGAGGGCGGGAGTTTTTCGACGGACTGGTGACCCATAACCCGCGTGTCATTCTTTTCGAGGGTGTTTATTATCTCTATTATTTTGGCACTACCTACGATTTTCCGGTTCCTGTTCCGGGAGTAAAATGGGAAGACGACTGGTTCGGCCGTGCCTGGATGAACAAACGGATCGGGGTAGCCCGTTCGGAATCGCTGAACGGCCCCTGGCAACGGATGGATCACCCGGTTTTACAGCCGCGTCCCGGGAAATGGGATGCCAGTATTACCACCAATCCTTCGCCGGTGGTTAACCCGGTAACCGGCAAAATGCTGCTGATGTACAAATCGTCGTCCAAAGACTGGCACCCGCCATTGCTGCTCGGGGTAGCCGAAGCCGACCATCCGCAGGGCGAATACCGCCGACTGGGAGACGGGCCTGTCTTCCATTTTCATACCGATCAGGATAAAAACAACGACGTGGAAGACCCGTTTGTCTGGTGGGCCGGCGATCGTTACGAACTGATTATGAAAGACCGTTTCGGACATATCTGCGGCGAAAAAGGCGGAGGAATTCACGCTTTTTCTCCCGATGGAATAAACTGGAAACTGAGTGATCCGGTAAAAGCATATTCGCGGTATGTAAAGTGGCAGGACGGAAGGGTAACTTATCAGGCCAATTTCGAACGTCCGTTCCTGCTTTTCGAAGACGGGAAACCGACTCATCTGTTTGCAGCCACCGGTACAGGCGGTAAACAATGGGCGTTCGAAAAAACATGGAACATGGTCATTCCTTTGAGAAAAGAATAATTTTTGGTTCTGAAAAAAACAGCCTCATTGGAGTCACGGTTTTTTATTTAGATCACAACCGGATATTCCTTTTATATGTACGGTTCTGGTATAAATCCGTATTTTCGAAAACCATTTTCAATCATTAACAATCATTTTTGAATATAAATAATTCTATTTCTTATTTTTACATCACAGGGAACGATTCAGAATCAACAATAACCTTAAACCTCATGGACAGAAGAATTTTTTTACGCGCAGTTGCATTATCAGGTACTGCTGCAACACTCAGCACCAGCGGTGCATTAGACGTATTGGCCCAAACCGTTGTAAACTCTCAGACAGGTGAATCGGCTGATCTGGTTGCTGTAATGGGTGGAGAACCGGAAGAAATGTTTAAACGCGGTATTACCGCCATCGGTGGTATGGGCAGGTTTGTAAAACCAGGTCAGAAGGTAACCATAAAACCGAATATCGGGTGGAATAAGGCACCGGAGCTGGCAGCTAATACCAATCCCGGCCTGATTGCTGAAATTGTGCGCCAGTGTTTTTCTGCCGGGGCAAAAGAGGTGACCGTGTTCGACCATACCTGCGATGAGTGGCTTAAATGCTATGAAAACAGCGGGATTGAAGATGCTGCAAAAGCAGCAGGTGCCAAGACTGTTCCGGCCCATGAAGAATCGTATTACCGGGAGGTTGCTCTTCCGAAGGGTAAAAGTCTGAAAAGTGCAAAAATCCACCAGGCTATTCTCGATTCTGATGTATGGATTAATGTGCCGGTACTGAAAAATCATGGCGGTGCAAATCTTTCCATGTCAATGAAAAACCTCATGGGGATTGTCTGGGACAGACGGATTTTTCACCGCAGCGACCTGTTTCAGTGTATTGCCGATATTTGTTCTCTTGATAAAAGACCGGCACTGAATGTTGTGGATGCTTACCGGGTGATGAAAAATAATGGTCCCCAGGGCAAGTCACCGGCCGATGTGGTAACCCCCAAAGGACTTTTTATTTCACAGGATATTGTTGCCGTTGACACGGCTGCAGCGAAATTTTTCAACCAGATCAGGGAGATGCCTTTGGATCATATAAGCTATCTGTCCAACGGGCAGGCTTTGAATATCGGAACCATGGACCTGGAAAAACTGAATGTGAAAAGGATAAAAATGTAGGAGAACCGGGTTTTATGCTTAAAAAAATACGAGCGGGCATTGCTATTCTGTTATTTACCCTGATTACTTTTTACTTCCTGGATTTTGCAGGTTTACTGCCTGATAAATTTCACTGGCTGGCAAAAATTCAGTTCATCCCGGCTTTGCTGGCTTTGAATGCTGTAATTCTGGGCATCCTGTTATTAGCGACTCTTCTGTTTGGCCGTATCTATTGTTCCGTGGTTTGCCCGCTGGGCATTTTTCAGGATGTTGCTGCGCGGATTTCCCGTCTTTTCAATAAAAAGAAGAAGAAAAAAAGATACAAGTACCGACCGGCAAAAAATATATGGCGCTGGTCGATTCTGGCTGTTGTTGCTATTGCTTTCTTTGCGGGCTTTACGCTGCTCGCCGCTTTACTTGACCCCTACAGTGCGTATGGAAGAATCGTGTCGTCAGTTTTCAAACCTGTATATGTAACCGGCAATAATTTGCTTGCAAAACTCTTTTCGGCTTTTGATAATTACACGTTCTATAAAGTGGACATTAATATCCGCAGCATTTTTACATTTGCCACAGGCGGAATCACTTTTCTGGTTATCGGTTTTCTGGGCTGGAAATATGGCCGTATCTACTGCAATACGGTTTGTCCCGTCGGTACGATATTAGGTTTTTTAAGCAAACACGCCCTGCTCCGAATAAAAATTGATCCGGGAAAATGCAACAAATGCGGATTGTGCGAAATGAAGTGCAAGGCTCTTTGCCTCAACAGTAAGGAGCAGAAAATCGATTACAGCCGTTGTGTGGTTTGTTTCGATTGTCTGGATAGCTGCAAACACGATGCCCTGAAGCTTGTGCCTGCCTTCCCTGCAAAAAAAACAGAAATAGCCGGCAATCAATCTGTTGACACCGGGAAACGGAAATTTCTGGCAACAATGGCCGTTTCAGTTCTGTCGATTCCGGCAGTATACGCCCAGCAGAAAATAAAAACGTTAGTCAGTTTGAAACCGTACAAACGTCAAACGCCTTTAAGTCCTCCCGGATCGGCCAGCGCCGATCATTTGCTGGATCATTGCACATCGTGCCAGCTTTGTATCAGCAAATGTCCGTCGCATGTGTTAAAACCGGCTTTTATGGAATACGGGTTAGGCGGAATGATGCAGCCTGTTATGGACTTTGAGAAAGGTTTCTGCAATTTCGACTGTACGGTTTGTTCCGACGTTTGCCCGAGTGGAGCCTTGCTGCCGCTTACAACCGAAGAAAAACACCGTACCCAGGTTGGTCACGTGGTTTTTATAAAGGAGAATTGTGTGGTTTATACCGACGAAACGAATTGTGGCGCCTGTTCCGAGCATTGTCCGACACAGGCCGTGTCGATGGTGCCGTATAAAAACGGACTTACAATTCCGTCGGTCAATCCTGCGATTTGTGTCGGTTGCGGAGGATGCGAATATATTTGTCCGGTGCGTCCGTACCGGGCCATTCATGTCGAAGGCAACGAAGTTCACAAACAGGCCGAAGTCATCAGGGAAACGAAAAAGAAAGAAATAGAAATCGACGGCTTCGGATTCTAAAATTTTCGGGTCAGCTTCAAACTATATTTCTGAAAAACCGGCCGGATTATTTTGCTACACCGATTGTATCAATGGCTTTTTGTACCCGTGCAATGGTTTCGTCTTTTCCAATCAGTTCGCATATATCGAAAAGGTCGACACCCGTACTCGAACCGACCAGAGCCAGCCGGATGGGCACCATCACCATTCCGAAACTCCATTCTTTTTCAGTCATAAAGGCGGAGAAAACATCTTTAATCGTGTCATATTTCCACTCGGGAACCGATCTGAAAACTTCAACGATTGCCTGTAATTTTTCAGAAGTATCTTCTTTCCATTTTTTCCGGATGGTAGTTTCGTCATAACTTTCCGGGGCAACAAAAAAGTAGTCGCTGTTTTTCCAGAAATCGGCAACAAAATCGCAACGGTCTTTTACCAGCTCGATTACACGGATTATTTTTTCTGCCGGCGCATGAATGTTTTTTTCAGTAAGAACAGGCAAAAACAGGTTGGCCAGTTCTGAAGCAGATTTTTGCTGCAGGTAATGGCGGTTGAACCATTTTGCCTTTTCCGGATCGAAACGGGCGCCGGATTTTACCACGCGTTCGAGGCTGAAACTTTCAATCAGCTCGTCCATGCTGAAAAATTCCTGGTCGTTGCCGGCATTCCAGCCCAGCAGAGCCAGAAGGTTAATAAATGCTTCCGGAAAATAGCCGTCTTCGCGGTACCCGCGCGAAACATCACCGGTTTCCGGATCGGTCCATAAGAGCGGAAATACGGGAAATCCCATTTTGTCGCCGTCGCGTTTGCTGAGTTTACCTTTCCCGGTCGGTTTCAGAATAAGTGGCAAGTGGGCAAAACGGGGCCTGTTACCGGCCCAGCCTAAAGCTTCGTAAAGCAGGATATGCAAAGGCATCGACGAAAGCCACTCTTCGCCGCGGATTACATGGGTGATTTTCATCAGATGATCGTCGACCACGTTGGCCAGATGGTAGGTCGGCATACCGTCTGATTTAAAAAGTACTTTGTCGTCGAGTATATTTGTGTTGAAAGTTACTTCACCCCGAATCAGATCTGTTTCAGTAACATTGTGGTTTTCAGGCATTTTAAACCGGATGACATAGGCGTCGCCCCTGTTCATGCGTTCGGTTACTTCACCGGGAGAAAGGCTGAGCGAATTTTTTAACCCGGCACGGGTATGCACGTCATACGAGAAAGTCCGTTTTTCGGCTTCGGCTACCGTCCGTAAATCATTCAGTTCTTCCGGAGTATCAAAGGCATAATACGCATTTCCGCCGGCCACAAGCTGATCGGCATACTGTTTATAAATTGCTTTGCGTTCGCTTTGCCGGTAAGGACCGTATTCCCCGCCAAAACCTACACCTTCGTCGGGAATCAACCCGCACCATTTCAGCGATTCGATGATATAATTTTCTGCTCCCGGCACAAAACGGGTCTGGTCAGTATCTTCGATACGAAGCAGAAAATCGCCGCCGTGCTTACGGGCAAACAGGTAATTAAACAATGCTGTACGAACACCGCCCATGTGTAACGGGCCGGTGGGGCTTGGGGCAAACCGTACTCTTACCTTCTTTTCCATACCAGTCTATAATTTTTTTCGCTGCAAAGATAATAATTACACAAAGGCAGGGAAATCTTATTCCTTTTTATTCAGGACAGGAGAGCTATGAATATTATTCCGTTTTTTCCATTCCGGTTGATTGCCGGATAGTTGTCTATTTACAAGCACTTCCGGATATAACTGTTTTTGATTCGTGTTTAACCCGGATATATACTCCTCAACTATACCTCGTATTTGTGGGGTTAGCTTTTATGCAATCTGTATTTGTTTGTCGTTTACTTTTACATTAAAATGAATGTCAGCTTTTAATGCATTGAAGACTTTTATTATAGTTTCTATTGTAGCACTGTTGGCGTGATTTTCCAGCTTGGATATTTGAGATTTATTTACTCCAACAGCTTTACCCAATTCTTCCTGGGTCATATTTTTTTCTTTTCGGGTTGCTTTTATCATCCTGCCCAAAAGTTCCATTTTTAATTCATACTCATAGGTATCCCGCTCCGGAGTTCCTTTTTCTCCTATGTATTTATCTTCCATTTCTGCTAATGTGTACTGTTTCATTGCTTATTCGTTGTTTTTTATTGCTGAAATATTTATTACGGATTCTTTCTGCACGTTCAATCTCGGCTTTTGGCGTTTTTGTAGTTTTTTTTATGAATCCGTTCGTTGCTAAAACTAAAGTTTCAATATTGTTTCTCTTATCTCAAAATGCGAGAATTCTAATTTGTCGTCCCAGATACTTTGTCCTAAACTCCCAAATATTTTCATTTAATTTTTTTAAAAGTTCAGGGTCTTTTGTTTGTTCTGCTATACGAATATTAAACATTACTTTTTGCCTGGATTTTTTGTCCAATGTTTGCATAAATTCGTCAGCGTCGTCTAAAAATATAGTCTCAAAAAAAGGCATTCTGCTTTTATCATTTCTTCACAAAGATATATAAGTTTCTAAAAATTGAAACTTTTGTGTGCGATATTATCCTAAAGGTTAACACACGACGAAGGAATAACCGGAACTAAAAAATTTTTCCGAAAAAGTGTAATGATCTTTCTTTTCCGGGCACTTATCCCCAACAAAGTAGAAAGATAGATTGCTGCAGAACATTTGCAAATGTGTTTATAGACCTGAAATATTGTTTGCTGATTGTCGGATATACCTATCTTTGGAAGTTTTACTGAACTAATTTTAATTTGAAGTAGAGAAATGAAGAGGACGTTATTGATTGCCGTATTCCTGATGTTTGCGCATGTATGGATGGTTTCTGCTGATGAGGGGATGTGGTTGCCTTCACTGATACAGAAGCTAAACATCGGTACGATGCAGGGAATGGGGCTGGAACTAAATGCTGAAGACATTTACAGTATTAACCATTCAAGTTTGAAAGATGCTGTTGTATCGCTTGATCACGGTTCGTGTACCGGGGAACTGATATCGGCCGAAGGCCTGTTGCTGACAAACCATCACTGCGGGTTCGATGAAATACAGGAACACAGCTCTGTAGACCATGATTACCTGACCGATGGCTTTTGGGCCAAAACAAAAAAAGAGGAACTTCCGAACCCGGGGAAAACCGTTTCTTTTTTAATAAAAATTGAAGATGTAACAGAAAAGATAGTTGCCGGGCTCACCAGCGATATGACAGAAGAACAACGTGACGACAAAATCAGGGAAATTGCTTCGGGAATAAAGGAAGAAGCACTTGGTGACAGCAGCCATTACGAGGCTCAGGTTAAGCCCATGATGAGCGGGAACCGGTTTTACCTGTTTGTTTACGAAACTTTTCGCGATATCCGTTTGGTAGGTGCACCGCCCAGCTCAATTGGCAAATTTGGCGGCGATACCGACAACTGGATGTGGCCGCGTCATACAGGCGACTTCAGCATGTTCAGGGTTTATTGCAACAAAGACGGGAATCCTGCTGATTACTCGGAAGATAATGTTCCGTATCATCCCAAATACTTTTTACCGATCTCTTTAAACGGAGTAAAGGAAGGCGATTTTACGATGGTACTGGGCTATCCCGGACGTACCAGCCGGTATAAAACATCCTATGGCGTTGAATATACCATGAACATAACGAATAAAATCCGGACAACCGTGCGTGAGGCTAAACTGAATATTCTGAAAGACTATATGGCAACCAGTCCAAAGGCCCGTATTCAATACGCTTCGAAATATGCCCGCAGTTCGAATTATTATAAATTCAGCATTGGTCAGAACAAGGGGCTTCAGTCACTCGATGTAGTTGCCCAGAAAAAAGCAATTGAAGATAAGTTTACAAACTGGATCAACCAGTCCGAAGAACGTAAGACAAAATACGGAGAAGCTCTTTCTCTTATAAAGGAATCATATTCTGATGTTGACGCGAATGTGGCATACGAGTATATGATTGAAGCTATGTTACAGGGACCTGATATTTTTTATTTTGCCTTCAGTGCAAAAGGCTTGTACGAGTCATTGAAAAAGAAAAATAACGAAGAGCATATTGCTGCCAGTGCATTGCGTTTAAAAAGCAAACTGAACGAATTTTTCAGGGATTACGATGCCCCGACCGATCAGAAAGTAGCAGGTGCCCTGCTTAAATTATACAGCGAAAATGTAAAGGAAGAATATTGTCCTGAATTTTTTAAAACAGTACAACAAAAATACAAAGGCAATTTTGATACCTATATGGCTAAATTATTCTCGAAATCAGTTTTGGTCGATCAGAAGAAGCTGGAAGCATTTTTAGATCATCCGAATTTACAGACACTGGAGAAAGATAAGCTTTTCCAGGTATCATCCCAGATATTCGAAACCTTTGGAAAAATAGGAGATGCCCTTGAGGCAGGCGATGAAAAACTGCTGGAAGGACGTCGTTTGTTCATGGCCGGTCTGATGGAGATGGAACAAGACCATAAATTTTATCCGGATGCAAATTCCACGATGAGAATGACTTACGGACAGGTCGGAGGTTATAATCCACGTGATGCTGTTTCGTACAGGTACTACACAACGTTACTTGGTTATATCGAAAAAGAAATTCCGGGCGATATTGAATTCGATGTGCCGCCCCGTCTCAAAAAATTGTATGATGCGAAAGATTTCGGCCCGTACGGTGACAAGGACGGGACGCTGCATACCTGTTTTTTATCGAATAACGATATTACCGGAGGAAATTCGGGAAGCCCGGTTATTAACGGGGAAGGCCAGTTGGTAGGCATCGCTTTCGATGGCAACTGGGAAGCAATGAGCGGCGATATAGCTTTTGAACCCAAACTTCAGAAATGTATTAATGTGGATATTCGCTTCGTATTGTGGACCATTGATAAATATGCCGGGGCAACCAACCTGATCAGCGAAATGAACATCGTAAAATAAACATCCGTTTTTATTATAACAGAAAGACCTGTATTTTTACGGGTCTTTCTGTTATAAAATATATGTCAGCAAATATCACTATTTATACCGACGGGGCTTCCCGTGGAAATCCCGGCCCGGGAGGCTACGGGGTTGTATTAATGTCGGGACCTCACCGCAGGGAAATCTCCGGAGGTTTCAGGCTTACCACCAATAACCGGATGGAACTGCTGGCCGTGATTACCGGTCTCGAAGCCCTGAAAATACCGGGTTCGAAAGTCACTGTTTACACCGATTCGAAATATGTAGCTGATGCAGTGGAAAAAGGCTGGCTCTGGGGTTGGATAAAAAAACAGTTCAAAGGCAAGAAAAATGCTGACCTGTGGATGCGTTTTGTTCCTTTATATAAAAGACATCAGGTGAAATTTGTGTGGGTAAAGGGACATGCCAGTATTCCGGAAAACGAACGTTGCGACCAGCTGGCCGTTGAGGCTTCCTCTCAGCCAGGCCTGAAGGAAGATGCCGGATACTCACCTGAAGATTAAAAACCGGTCCGGTTTCATTATGTATCTTCCAAAATTTTATTTTTGTAACTGCTAATTTTATAATTACGGGCAATGACATTTATCTACAGACTTTCGATTGCATTTTATCAGCTGGCAGTTAAACTGGCTGCTTTTTTTAATCCAAAGGCCCGCCAATGGGTTGAAGGCCGTAAAAATATTTTCGTACGGATTCGCGAACAGGTAAAAAACGACCGGCCCTTAATCTGGGTGCATTGTGCTTCTCTTGGCGAATTTGAACAAGGCCGCCCGTTAATTGAAAACATCAAAAAAAATCATCCGGAATACAGAATACTGCTTACTTTTTTTTCCCCTTCAGGATATGAAGTGAGGAAAAATTACGCACAGGCCGACTATATTTTTTATCTTCCTGCCGATACACCGCGAAATGCCAGACGGTTTACCGAACTGGTTAAGCCGGAAAAAGTTTTCTTCGTGAAATACGAATACTGGCAGTTCTACTTCAGGGAACTGAAAGCAAAAAATATCCCGGTTTATGTTATTTCAGCCATTTTCAGGAAGGAACAATGGTTTTTCAGAAACGGGATTGTGGGCCGGTGGTACCGGAATATATTGTTTCTGGTCGAACACTTTTTCGTTCAAAACGAAGAATCAGTGGAACTGCTGAAGTCTATCGGTTTACAGAATGTAACCCGTACCGGCGACACCCGTTTCGACAGGGTGGCCGAAATTGCTGCCAACGGCCGTCTGTTACCGCTTATCGAAAAATTTAAGGGCAACAGCAAACTGGTAGTTGCCGGCAGTTCATGGAAACCCGACGAAGATCTGATCATCCGGTACATCAACAGCCACGAAGGAATAAAATACATTTTTGCACCTCACGAAATAAAACCGCAGAACATCGACCGTATCCTTTCTTCTGTAAACAAGCCCGGAATCAGGCTGTCGGAGGCCGTTCCGGAAGATGTTAACAACTTTGATGTGTTGTTGATAGATTCCATAGGATTGCTCTCTTCTGTATACCGTTATGCCAATCTTGCCTATATCGGCGGTGGTTTCGGGGTCGGCATTCACAATACACTCGAAGCGGCAATTTATAACATCCCGGTTGTTTTCGGTCCGAATTATCTGAAGTTTAACGAAGCTGTGATGCTGGAACAATTGCATGTTGCATTTCCGGTTCATAACTACGATGAGCTGGAAAATAATTTTACAAAACTTCTTTCGGATGACGTTTTATGCGAAGAAATAGCAAAAGAATGTCGTTCTTATACTTCTTCAAACGTGGGAGCAACCCGCCGGATTACAGACGAAGTTTTTAACAATTTATCCGGTTATTAACCTGATTTTGCTCTAACATAGTCTGTTTTCTGTGTTTGTGCTTTTGTTCATATTTTATTCCTTTTTTCTTGTATATAATAACCCAAAAATACAGTTTTGGTAAACTTTTCGCCACGCAAACAAATCTAATAATCTAACTGTCAGATAACTAACATTTAAAAGTTGATAACTTTTGACGCTGATATAAAAAAAAGTATTCCTTTTCTTTTATACTGTTGTTATCTTGCATGTAGCAAATTTTGATAGAAAAAGGGCGTCAAAATAAGCTCGAACGTTTCAAACGAATTTTATAAAAAAGTTTTAATTTTTTTTGATATGGCAGTCAAAGATGTAGCCGTTGAACAAAAGACGGGTAAAAAAATTTATTCCCAGGAAGAGGCATTCCAGTCTTCACTGGAATATTTCAAAGGAGATGACCTTGCGGCCAGAGTATGGGTAAACAAGTATGCATTGAAAGATTCTTTCGGTAATATTTATGAGAAGAACCCGGATGAAATGCACCACCGGCTTGCTTCGGAAATAGCAAGAATTGAGAACAATTATCCGAACCCTATGACGGAAGAGGAAATCTATCAGTTATTAAAAAATTTTAAATATATCGTGCCACAGGGAGGACCAATGACCGGTATTGGAAATCATTTTCAGATCGCTTCATTATCGAATTGTTTTGTAATCGGAAATGAAGGCGATTCCGATTCGTACGGGGGAATTATGAAAATTGACCAGGAACAGGTTCAGCTAATGAAACGCCGGGGCGGAGTAGGGCACGACCTTTCACATATCCGGCCGAAAGGTTCGCCTGTAAAAAATTCGGCACTTACCTCAACCGGTATAGTACCTTTTATGGAACGTTACTCAAATTCGACACGTGAAGTAGCGCAGGACGGCCGCCGGGGAGCACTGATGCTTTCGGTTTCGATTAAGCATCCCGATGCAGAATCGTTTATTAATGCAAAACTCGAACAGGGAAAAGTTACCGGGGCAAATGTTTCTGTAAAAATACATGACGATTTTATGGAAGCAGTTGAACGGGCTGAACTTTACAAAACCCAGTATCCCATCGATTCGAAAAAACCAAGTTTTGTCAGGGAAATAGATGCGGTCAGTTTATGGAAAAAAATTATTCATAATGCATGGAAGTCTGCAGAACCGGGCGTTCTGTTCTGGGATACTATTATTCGGGAATCGATTCCTGATTGTTATGCCGATTTAGGTTACCGTACCATTTCGACCAATCCCTGCGGGGAGATTCCGTTATGCCCTTACGACAGTTGCAGGTTACTGGCCGTGAACCTGTATTCGTATGTTGAGAAACCATTTACGAAAGATGCCAGGTTCAACTTCGATCTGTTTAAAAAACATGTGGGTTTTGCACAGCGGATCATGGACGATATTATCGATCTGGAACTTGAGAAGATTGATAGTATTATCGCTAAGATTGATGCAGATCCTGAAAGTGAGGAAATAAAATATATCGAACGTCACCTGTGGGAAAAGATCAGGACCAAGGCAAAGGAAGGACGCCGTACAGGTGTGGGTATTACGGCCGAAGGAGATATGCTTGCTGCTGTAGGGCTGAGGTACGGAACAGAAGGAGCTACCGATTTCAGCGAAGAAGTACATAAAACAATTGCGATTGAAGCCTACCGTTCATCTGTGAAAATGGCAGAGGAACGTGGCGCTTTTGCAATATACGACCCCGAACGGGAGAAAAAGAATCCGATGATTAACCGTATTCGTATGGAAGATGAAAAATTATACGAGGAAATGGTTAAACACGGCCGGCGTAACATTGCCCTGCTAACCATTGCACCAACCGGAACTACCAGTTTAATGACCCAGACCACGTCGGGTATCGAGCCTGTTTTTATGCCTGTGTATAAACGCCGCCGGAAAGTAAACCCGAATGATAAAAACGTAACGGTAGATTATGTTGACGAGATGGGTGACGCATGGGAAGAATATATCGTGTTCCATCATAAATTTGTCGACTGGATGCAGGTTAACGGCTACGATGTTACCAAGAAATACAGCGAAAAGGAGATTGACGAAATGGTAGAAAAGTCTCCGTATTACAAGGCAACGTCGAATGATGTTGACTGGCTGAACAAAGTGCGTATGCAGGGGCGTATCCAGAAATGGGTCGACCATTCAATTAGTGTAACTATCAATTTGCCTGCTGATGTAACTGAAGACCTGGTCGATAAATTATATTTCGAAGCATGGAAGAGTGGTTGCAAAGGCGTAACTGTTTATCGTGAAGGTTCGCGTTCAGGTGTCCTTATTTCGAATAAAAAAGAAGAAAAGAAAATTACGCCGGGAGTTCCCGGAATATTTCCGACCAAACGTCCGGAAGTACTTGAAGCCGACGTGGTGCGTTTTCAGAACAACAAAGAAAAGTGGGTCGCTTTTATTGGCGTAATTGAGGGCCGTCCGTACGAAATTTTTACCGGTCTTTCCGATGATGAAGATGGTATTTTACTTCCGCGCTCTGTTACCAAAGGTAAAATCATAAAAAGTTATGAGATTGATGCCTCGGGAGAAGAAATAAGCCGGTACGACTTTCAGTATGAGAATAAACGAGGTTATAAAACAACAATTGAAGGCCTTTCATATAAATTTAATCCTGAATTCTGGAATTATGCAAAACTGATTTCAGGAGTACTTAGGCATGGGATGCCAATCCACAAAGTGGTTGATACTGTAACCAGCCTGATGTTCGACAACGATAATATTAACAGCTGGAAAGCCGGTGTTGCCCGGGCTCTGAAAAAATACATTCCGAACGGGACAGTCGCTGAAGGAACAGTGTGCAGCGAATGCGGTTCCTCAAATGTGGTTTACCAGGAAGGTTGCCTTACCTGCTCCGACTGTGGCTCGTCGAAATGCGGGTGATAAAGTTAACTGCCGGATAAAATAAAAGAAGGCCTGTCGCTAACAGTGGCAGGCCTTCTTCCGTTCTGATTAAGCTGTATTTTCGTTCTGATTGATTACAAATATTACAAGAAAAAAAATCTGGGCAATTTGAATTATAAGCCTGTTTTTACAAAAAGAGAAGCTGTACCAAAAAACACCAGGAATTCAGGATGAATATGTTTTCCTTTTATTTTTTCTGATACAGCTTCCTGCTAAAAATAATTATTCGCCTTCGCTATAGGCACTGTTGTTTTCCTGTTCAGATAAAGGAACCTGCCAGTAATAATTCGAATACGGAGGTTCTATTGGCGAGAAAGTGCCTGAATCGCGGTCGCCGATACCAATTGTTTTGCGCATTGCAATCAGGTAATAAAGCCGGTCGGCATGTTCTCCTGCCAATTCCTTGATACGTTCGTTTTCGATATCGAGTTCTGTAATATCCGCAGCCGCAATATCGTCAAGTCCTGCCCTTTCACGAACAACATTCAGATCTTCTGCAGCACCTGTTTTGTCGTTCTCCATAAACCGGATACTTGCCCGGGTCAGGTACATTTCTGCCAAACGGATCATCGCACGGTTTGAACGACGGCCGCTGGTAGGAGCCCTGAAATGCTTGTCCTGCCATACGTGGGGCGTCGTGATCGGCGAATACCGCGTTTCATAGGTATTCAGGTGCTCATAATACTCGGTGGGGTTTGTCGAAACATTCCACGGATTTGCTTTGTAAGCTTCCAGTCTTTTGAAAGTTTGAGTGTACCGTTTATCGTTTGCAGCTTCAGGTCCTTCGGAAAGATCTGCATTCATCCAGCCAATTTGTTGCAATATACTGTACGACATGGTAAAGCTCGCCCATGCACAATGATTCCAGTAAATACCGCGTCCTCCGCCGTTTGCCGTATAATTACATTTTGAAAAGATTGTCGGGTTCCGGTCGAATTTGGAAGAACTTGCATCAAGTGCAATTTCCCAGATGATTTCGCCGCTGCTGCCTTCACCTGCAATCCGGTTGAATGCTTCAATCGGGTCATCGTTCATGTTGTACATTCCGCTGCCGATCACATCATCTATCTGTTCTTCTGCCAGATCATATTCTCCCATATAGAAGTAAACACGGGCAAGCATAGCCTCGGCCGCATATTTATTTACCCGCGAACGCTCGCTTAATTCGGTGGTTACATACGAGGTGGGAAGGACATCAATAGCATCCTTCAGATCCTGAACAATAGAAGTATATACTTCTTCAACGGTTGCCAGGGTCCCGTTTTTAATTTCATCTGCCCCGTTTACGTAGCTACGGCGCAAAACAAAGTATTTTCCTGAGTTATCTCCATCCGGATTATACGGAGGAGCCCAGGTTCGTGCCAGGTACCAGTAACAAACAGCACGCATAAACAACAATTCCCCTTTGTACCGTTTTACTGTTTCACGGTCGGTTTCCGTCATATTCTCGAAAACATCCTCTCCTGCATCCTCTGCATCGTTTATCAGTTGCAAAGGTGCATTTGTTGCAGTCGATATATCGTAAAGAAAACCGAAAGCCTTTTCCAACTCCTTATCGCTGTTCAGTACGGTGGTTCCCCATAACCGGTTGTAATATTCGTAATAATAACTTGATCCGGTAATGCCGTTCAGATACTGGGAGACATCGGATTCGGCAAAACCTCTCAGACCTAAAGCGCCGACCGGGCTGCCCCATGCATTACCCATCATTAACAGGTAAGGTTGCCGGACGGCAAGTTCAAGTTCATCAACGGTAGTCCACGGATACTGGTTTGGTCTTTCCAGTTCAAAAAAGCTGTCATTATCGCATGCAACACACAAATACAGGAAGCTTACGACGATTATTGATTTTATGAATTTATTCATTGCTTAAGATTTTTAAAAGTTAAGGTTCAAACCGAACATGAATACACGGGATGCGGGCATTGAGGTAAATGTGGAATAACAGCCGCCACTGTCCTGATCAATTTCAATTTCAGGATCATAACCCGAAAAATCAGTAATAGTCAGCAAATTATTTGCAGAGAAATAAACGCGTACAGTGCTGAGTTTGTACCTGTTTGTTAACTGAGCAGGCAAAGTATAGCCAAGGGTAACGTTACGCAGTTTCAGGTAGTCTCCTTTTTCCAGGTATTGTGAAGAAGGAGTATTGTTATCTGAGCCATAACTTACGCCTGTTGTGGTCGCATTTCCGTCATTGTCGTAATAGTAAATGTTCCCGGCAACAACCTGTGGCCAGTAAGTTTTATCCCCTGCTTTTGTCCAGCTGTCAGTCAGCAACTTTTTATTTGCGACCAGCATACCGGCATTCGGAGTCATAGAACTTTGCAGTAATCTGTTATATATATAATTGCCTGTTACAAAAGACCAAACCATTCCAAAATCAAAATTTCCGTAGGTAAAATTGGTGTTAAAACCTCCTACAAGTTTCGGAATGGCTGATTTTCCTTTGAGGATCATCTTATTATTGCTCATATTTTCGTTTGTAGCAGGAATAATATTACCGGTATGACGGGTGGTTCCGTCGTCCAGAGTTTCCACTTCATAAATCAGCGGAATACCTTTTTCAGAATCAACTCCGGCATAGTCGGCCATATAGTAAGTACCGAAAGAGATTCCCGTTTTTGTAATCGTACGGACTATACTTCCTTCTCCTTCCTGAAGAATACCGACATGGTTTGCATCCGATTCAGGATCCAGTGCAAGAACCTTATTTTTGTTGCTTGAAATGTTAAAAGCTCCGGTCCATTTAAATTTCGGTTTGCTTATAATTACCGCGTTTACATTGAATTCCATTCCGCGATTTCTCATGTCCCCGACATTCTGCCAGCAGGTATTCCCTCCGTATATACCGGCAGAAATGGGCAGGGTAACTGCCAGCAACATATCTGAAACTTTTTGCTGATACCAGGCTAAAGACCCGTTTATCCGGTTATCGAAAAGTCCGAAATCGATACCTGCATCCAGCGATTTTGTAGTTTCCCATTTGATATCGGAATTGCCGATACTTGCAAGATACGTATTGTTATTACCTTCCAGGGTGGAAGTGCCGCTGGTAATATCCCAGAGGTCAGAAGTAATTCCGCTCGGGATATTGGTGTTCCCGGTTTCACCGTAACTTCCCCTTAATTTCAAAAGACTTACCGGTTTAAAATGGAAGAATTTTTCTTCTGAAATAATCCATCCCAGGGAACCGGAGAGGAATGTTGCCCAGCGGTGATCAGAGGTAAACTTAGAAATGCCATCGCGACGGACACTTATTCCGGCCATGTACCTGTTGAGTAATTTATAGTTTCCACGTCCGAAGAAACCTCTTAAATACGATTCGTCCCCGATTTCGGTACCTCCGCTTAATGTATTCGGGGTCCCGACTTCAGGAAAGGCTCCGACCAGGCCTTCTCCTTTCAATTTCATATAATGCGTATACTGACGTGTATTTTCAACGCCGGCTACAAAATTCAGAACATGATTTTCATTTAAAGGAACGTCGTAGTTAAAGTAAGCATTATAGTTTGTAACACGGGTTTCGTATTTATTTTCCTGTGCAACAGCTCCATTTACAAGAAGAGCATCGCTTCGCCACGAACGGGCGCGGTTGGCCACATAGTTCAATGCGTACTCGCCTTTTAAAGATAATCCTTTCAGCGGAGTATGCCATACTCCGTTCAAACCGGAAAGAACATTCATTGTTTTCAGATTTGATTGTGAATTGATAGGATCGATACTGGCAAGAGCATTTACTGAAGCCTGTGAGTTCCAGTATCCGTTAAATCCGTCCGGGTCATATACTTTCATCCACGGAAGGGAGTTCGAGTTTACCTGAGCCCAGCCACCGGCACCTGCTTTCCCGTCTCCTGATTTTATACGGTCGTTGTCGGTGTATGAAGCAATGAGATGGTACTCAAGGTCAAAGCATTTCAAAATATTGTAATTCAGGTTCACATTGGCCGCATAGTTTTCCAGATTATTGAATTTCAGATTTCCTTCATCTTTTCTGTACTTCAGCGACAAATAGGAATTACCTGTTTCAGAACCCTGACTAACGGAAGCATTAGCTTCGTAAAAAGAACCTGTACGCGAAATTACATCAACCCAGTTTGTATTTGTTGCCAGCGCCTCTTCCTGAGTTATGGTTTCAGTAGCGCCATCCAATTGTTTAACAATGTTTGCGACATCATAACCACTGGCCCCGCTGTTTTGAAAAGCGGTGTTCATAATCGAAATATAGTCTTTGTTATTTGCATAGCCAATATCCTTTTTTGTCCAGTTACTTATGCCGGTTTTTATATCCACATTAACTTTGGTTTGTCCTGCTTTTCCTTTTTTCGTTGTTACCAGGATAACCCCGTTCGAACCGCGGGAACCATAGATCGAAGTGGCTGCGGCATCCTTCAGCACGTTAATCGATTCAATATCATTGGGGTTAATCATCGACAGGATACTCTGATGAGTTTCCCCCTCATAACTCTGGTCCATCGGGCTGCTTACAATAGGAATACCGTCGACAATCCAAAGCGGATCGGTCCCGGAAGAAATGGAACTTACGCCACGGATTTTAATTTGCTGAGGAGCCCCCGGAACGCCATCACCTGAATTTACCTGTACTCCTGCTGCCATCCCCTGAAGGGTCGATTCAATTGAAACAGGAGCGGTCTTGGTAATATCATCGGACGACAGAGATGCTACGGAACCAATCATGTCCCGTTTTTTCTGCGTACCGTATCCGATAGCGACCACCTCTTCAATCCCGATAGCATCTTCCTGAAGGACAACATTAACTTCTGTTTTCCCTGCCACTTCAGACTCCTTTGTTTTCATTCCCACGAACGAAAAAACAAGAGTTGCCTCCGTCGGAACATTTTTTAATGAATAATTACCGTCTGCATCGGTTATCGTTCCGTTGCTGGTTCCTTTTACCACAACAGCTACACCGGGTAGCGGAGCGCCGGTAGGATCGTTTACCTGCCCGTGTACCGATACATTTTGCTGAGCCTGAAATATACCGGCCTCATTTTTTTCGGTAAATAAAGCCACCTGGCGACCGACAATCTTATACCTGATGTTCGTGTTCCTAAAAACATTATCCAGGATTTCAGTAATGTCAGACTTTTCAGCCTCAATGGTCACCCGTTGGTTCATATCCAGTTTTTCAGTATAAAAAAACCGGTATTCGCTCTGATCTTCAATGTTTTTCAATACATCTTCAATTGTTGAATTACGCATTGAAATTGACATTCCTGATGTCTGTGAATAGGAGCCTGTCGCGGCTGCTGTTAATACCGAAAAGCAAATAATAAAGATGCTTAGCTTCATAATAATTAAAGTTTTAAACACTAAAGAGCTCCACCGCCCTTTTTGTAATTCGTCTTTTTTCATAAATTTGAATTGTAAATGAATAATTTTAACAGAAATTATTTGTCACACCGGTGGGAGAGTTCGCGGCTTTCCCACTTTTATTTTTCATCATTTGATGAGAGAGAGTGATTCCTGTACATGCAGTTTTACGTCATAGGCTACTTTTTATTTATGATCTAATATGATTGTTCTTTCATTTTTATTGTACGTATATTTTATCGGCTCAGTGATTTCAAGTAATTGAAGTATTTCGCTGATACTCTCGTACTTGAATGTACCTGTTACATTAATGTTTTTTATTGCCTCATCAGCAATAGTGATATCCAGGTTATACCAGCGTTCGAGTTTCCGGACAACCTGTTCCAGTGGCTCATGGTTAAAAATCAGAATATTATCTTTCCACGAAATGTATGTTTCAGGATTTACTATTTGTTTTTCCAGCTCCCCGTCCTTTATATCCATTGAAGCCTGCTGTCCGGGTGCCAGTATGGCGTTTTTCCCCGAGGCTGTGTTTATAGCAACTTTTCCTCTCACGAGGGTTACCGAAGTATTTTCGCCGGGATAAGCTGATACATCGAAAGCCGTTCCAAGTACTTTTACGGTAAGGCCTCTTGTTTCAACCAAAAACGGTTTTTTCTTTTTCTGAACGTCGAAGTAAGCCTGCCCGCTTAGTTTTACCCGCCGTGACCAACCCGAAAATTTCAGGGGAAAAGAAAGGCTTGAACCTGCATTCAGCCAGACTTTTGAACCATCCGGCAAATCGAACGATGTACGTGATGCAAATGGTGCCGAGATGGTTTGTATGCTTCTGTTTCCCGTTATATTCTGGTATAGTAAATACCCGAAAGCGATGGTGAGGGGAATAATCAAAACAGCGGCAACCCTGCTGAAATAGTTTATCAGCCGATGCTTAACGGTACTGTTTTCTTCCTTTTTCCTGATCCGGTAATGTATTTTATGCAATAAACCATTCAATACCGGAATATTTCCGTCATTGGTCGTTTCATTCCAGTGTTTTTTCATGTCGTTTTCCAACTCTGGCTTTTTATCCGACGAAAGCAGGATATCAACAGCAGAATGAAAATCATCTTCGCTGCATTTATTGTTCCGGTACCGGTTTAAAACATCATCCATTTTTATTACTTTATATTGGGTACAACGTTTATGTTGTAAAAAACCCCTGCTCTGATTTTAACTTTTTTTTAAGAAATAATCAGGTTTTTATCTCATCTCTTCACAATATGTTAACTTAAGAATATTCAAACATTTCTATATATTTGTCAATGAAGAAAAATCAGGGGAATGGATGCCGTAAAAGCAAAAAATCTTCTTAAACACTTTCAATCGGATGATGAAAATGCTATTGATGTATTGTACTCCGCATACAGTAAGCGGCTATACAAATTTGCTTTTTCATACCTGAAAACAGAAGAGGATGCCTCGGATGTGGTACAAAATGTTTTTATCAGTCTCTGGGAAAAACGGAAAACTCTGAAAGAAGATACGAACCTGGAGGCTTATCTTTTTACCGTTGCCAGAAATTCCGTTCTTTCCATCTTCCGGAAAAAAATATCAGAAAAGACATACCTTGAATACCTGCGGCAGGTCTCGGTGACCTGTTATAACGGGAATGAGGAACAAATTGACTTTAACAATTTATCGGAACGGATAAATGAACTTGTAGAGCAACTTCCGGAACAGCGAAGGCTGATCTTTAAAATGAACAAAGAAAAAGGGAAAGGCAACAAAGCCATTGCCGAAGAATTACACATTTCGGTAAAAACAGTTGAAGACCACCTGACAAAAGCCCGTCGATTCCTCAAAAAAAACATGGAAGGTTACGGACTTGCAGCTACGCTTTTCTTTGAATTGTTTGTGTGACCGGGCAAATTCCCAAAAGAGAATGTCTGCATAAGTTTAAAAAAGGCGTTATATGTCATTCCTTTTTTAATGCCTTGCGGATGGCTTTTTCAACCAAAGGCGCCATCACATCGTACCCGGCGGCAGTCGGGTGCACTCCATCTTTTGTATATTCAGTCTTCATCCCTAAACGGCTGTCAACCATTGCTGAATAATAATCGACATAAATGAAGTGATTCTCGTCAGCATATTTTTTTATCATCTTATTGAGTGCTGCAATTTTTTCAACCGGATTTTTCCCGGGGCTCCACGGATAATCATAGGCCGGCAGTACCGAACAAAGAATTACTTTTATTCCATTGCTTTGAGCAATATCGGTCATCGATTTAAGGTTGTCCATAATCATGTCCAGGGTAGAGGGGCCTGTATTTCCGGCAATATCATTTGTTCCGGCTAAAATAACTACTGCAGCAGGTTTCAGATCAACAACATCTGCGCGAAAACGGATAAGCATTTGCGGAGTCGTTTGTCCGCTGATACCACGGTTTACATTGTGACCTTCAAAATACCGGGGGTACGTTTTTATCCAGAGTTCTGTAATTGAATTTCCCATAAAAACAACCCGTTCAGGATCAGCCGGCAATGTTTTCAATTTTTCGTTGTCATCCTTAAAACGTGCCAGATTTGGCCAATCCTGAGCATTAACAACTCCTCCAGCAAGCAGGGAAACGAATAGTATACAATACATTAATTTCATATCAGTGCATTTAATAATTCAGGTTAAAGTTACATTAAAATCCTCCACTATTTCCGTTCGTTTTAATCAATACTTATTAATCCGCATTTATAATCGGCTCACGAGCATGAGCTCTTCCGGAAAGTCAATTATATTCAAAGTAACTGAAAACAACCATTTTAAACGATAATTCATTTATTTGTTCCGGATTGTTGTTTCATTGTAACGAGATTAATAACTTCAACAAAAATTTAAACTAAACCTGTTTGTTATGAACCTGATTTCCAATCAAAGCAGAAAAGATTTTATCCGTAATTTATCGCTGATAGTCGGCGTGACGGCACTTCCCGGAAGTTTTTTTACTGCATGTAAACCTGTCCCCGGATCGAAAATGAAACTGGGACTGGTAACCTACCAGTGGGCAAAAGACTGGGATATTCCTACCCTGATAAAAAACTGCACCGGGACCGGTATTTTAGGTGTTGAACTCCGGGTTGAACATGCACACGGCGTAACGCTGGACTTAAATGCACAGCAAAGGGCTGAAGTAAAAAAACAGTTTGCCGGCAGCCCGGTGCAGATAATAGGCATGGGAACCAACGAACAGTTCGACTGGCCCGAACCGGAACGGTTGCATGAAGCGATTGAGACCACAAAAAAATGGCTTCAGCTAAGTAAAGACATCGGCGGGTCGGGCGTAAAAGTAAAGCCCAATGCTTTTCACGATGGAATCCCGCACGAACAAACCATCGAACAAATCGGGAAGTCCCTGAACGAGCTGGGGCAATATGCTCTTGATATGGGACAGCAAATCCGGCTTGAAGTACACGGACGTGAAACGCAGGAACTTCCGAACATCAGGGCAATGATGGATTATGTACAAAACGACGGGGCTAAAGTGTGCTGGAACTGCAACGACCAGGACCTGATCGGACAGGGACTGGAATACAATTTCAATCTGGTAAAAGATAAATTCGGCGATACCTGTCATGTCCGCGAACTGAATGTGGGAAACTACCCGTACCAGCGGTTAATGAACATGTTTGTGCAAATGGATTATCCGGGCTGGATTTTACTGGAATGCAGAACGGATCCGGAAGATAAAGTTGCAGCATTAAAAGAACAGCGGCAAATCTGGGAAACCATGATTGCCCTTGCACAAAAAAAAGCAAAGTAGAATCTCCTGATTTTTTTTGGACCGCCTCTTCTTCGGGAAGATTTTTAAATGGTTACCGGTCGATATAAACCGAGCCGGAGATTTTTTCTCCGTTATCGAACCGGATGACATAGAAATAGGTACCTGAAGGTACCGGGCCACCGCCCAGGCGTACCCCCGAATTGGCTACACCATCCCAGTAGCCGTCGCGACCTTCGCCTAAGCCGTAATTCGACGAGGAGTAAACTCTATTTCCCCACCGGTTGAATATTTCAATCTGTACCCGTTTGTATTTTGAAATGCCCTGTATTTCGAAGTAGTCGTTTACTCCGTCGTTATTCGGGGAGAATGCTTCAGGAATGAATAACGGCTGGTCGTTAATGATTACCAGTACAGTTGCTTCGTCGCAGTTCATGAAATAGTCACAAATTTTATAAACAAATTCATCGTTACCTGCATAATACTGGTTCGGGGTATAGGTAATCAGTGAATCGGCAACGACCATTGCCGTGCCATGTGAAGGCTGATCTACAATCGTAAGGGTGGACGGATCGATTGCACCCTGCGGAATATCGTTACTGATCACATTAATATCGACACTTGTATTCAGATTTGTTTCAACTGTATCGTTTATTGCCTGAATGTAAAGTCCGACAATTAGCGAATCGACATTGGAACACCCGTATAAGTCGGTTACTTCGAGGTAGTATTTACCCAGCCCGCTGATCTGTGCCGTTGAATTTGTTTCGCCGCTAAGAATAATTCCGTCGTTCGTCCACCAGCGGTACGAAATCCCCCGACCGGTACTTTCCGAACCATCAGCAATGATTGTAGAGCCTGCGGTTTCAACAAAAATATACCCGTCGGTAACAGCATCAGGGCAATCGGCAATTTGTACAGTTACCGTTTCTTTACTCGACAGACCGTTTTCATCGGTCACAGTAAGCGTATATTGAGTATCTTCTCCCGGCGTGAAATGAGGCGTCGAACTGGTCGGATCGTCAAGGTATGTAGACGGGCTCCAGCTAAAATGAAGGGCTGTTTCTCCGGTTGTCTGGCTGGCATCGATCGTAATTCCTTCTGTATTGCAACATCCTATTGTGAGGGTTGTTCCACCGGCAATGATGATCTCAGGAGTTTTGTTTACCGTTGTTTTTGCTACCGAGATATTATTGTCATAGTCCGGATCCCAGGTATCACTTGCTACCGAAGCATAATTGACGATCGTATCCGGGGCATTTTTTCCGACCGTTCCTTTAATGTATATTTCAACAGACTGGTTCTCCGTCAGGTCTCCTATCTTCAGGGTTCCGGACCATGTACTGTTTGTTGTGCTGCTTCCGACCGCATATTTTGCATTTTGTATGCAGGCAGCCAGAATATCATTGACCTTCACATTTTCTGCTGTTGAATTACCCAGATTGCTTACTGTAACCACGAATGTAATTTCGTCGTTTTCCCTGAGTTCAGGTGTCGAAGTTTTTGTAACCGACAGGTCGGCATACTTTTGCGGTTCGGGCAGAACTACAATTGTAACCGTAGCATCATCACATATATTCAGGGAGACATCACAAATCTCATACGTGAAATGGTCGACGCCTTCAAAGCCGGTATTGGGCGTATAGGTAAAAGTACCGTCGGGATTAAAAGTTACACTTCCGTTTGAGGGTGAAGCCGACTGGGTTACCTTTAAAGTGGAGGAATCCGGATATATATCATTTGCCAGCACATTGCCCGAAACAGGGGTGCCGTAAGTAAACAATGCGTCGTCGGCAGCAAATACCTGGTTTTCATCTGTATCTTCAACGGTAATGGTCACAGTAGCTGTCGCACATATATCCGTAACCGATCCGCATACTTCATAAATAAACTGGTCGGTACCTGTAAAGCCGGCATCCGGCGTATAGGTATACTGACCGTCGGAACTGAGAACCACCGACCCGTTCGAAGGTCCTGAAACAGGTTGAAGATTCAGTTCCATATCTTCGCCGGAAGGAGAATAGTCGTTTGCCAGCAGATTGCTCGTAACTGCTTTCCCGACCGTTGTTTCTGTCTCATCGTCGTTGGCAACCGGGCCGTTTTTAACTTCCGCAGGAATAACGGTAATCGATACGTTCACGGTATCGCAGTCTGCCGGAGGATCGTTGGTACATACAATATAATAGAAGTTGTCGGTACCGGTATAATCTTTCGCCGGGGTATAGGTATAATCGCCGTTTGTCTCTATTGTTACGGTTCCGTTGGCAGGCGGGGTATACAGGCTTACGGTTGAATTGGCATCTGCATAATCGTTATCGTTTGTCAGTACGTTGCCACTAACCGGCTGGTTCTCAATGGTCGAATTGATGTCGTTGGTTGCCAGCCTGTCGGCATTTGCCGAATTCTGAACGGTGATATACAGTTTTGCCTGTGCACATTTTTTCGGGGTACCGTCGTCGCATACTTCGTAGGTAATGCTGTCGTTCCCGGCAAAGCCCTTGTTCGGGGTATAGGTGTACGAACCGTCAGCAGCCAGTGCGATGGTACCGTTCGAAGGCCCGCTGACCGGTGTGGTGTTTACTGTCAAAGCATCCTTATCCGGGTCCGAATCATTTGTAAGAACATTGTCTGTCGCTGTTTCATTAGTCATACATACCAGTTCATCATCAACAGCTACCGGCGTGTGGTTGATCATTACGGTAACATATACGGTCGCTTTGCTGCAGAGAGACGGAGTCCCGTTGTCGCACACCTGATATACGAACTGGTCGGTACCGTCTTTGGCATCCGTATTCGGTGTATATACGCAGGTGCCGTCGCCGTTCATGGTCACTGTTCCTTTCGACGGGTCGGAATAAACAGTGTATGTCAGCTTATCGCCATCCGGGTCGGAATCGTTTTTGCTGACATCGACACTCACTGCATCGCCTGTGGTATATATCGCATCGTCGGCTGCAAACGGGGCATTATTGCCTTCTTCCGGTTGTTCTACCGAAATGGTAACAGTAGCCTGCGAACACAGCGAAGGCGTGGCATCGTCGCATATTTCGTATACAAATTCGTCGGTTCCTTCAAAACCGGTATTCGGTGTATAGGTGAAAGTACCGTCGTTTTTGTTAAAGGTAAGGGTTCCGTTTTTCACATTCGAGATAATACTGCTAACAGAGAAATTATCCAGATCCGGATCATAATCATTCAATAACACATTTCCCGAAACAGCGGTATTCACAGAAGTATGCACTTCATCTTCATTGGCTACAGGCGCCCTGTTTCCCTGAGTATCTGACCTGACTTCGATTGTAACCGTAGCTGTATCACAAAGAACCGGGCTGGTACCCACGTCACAAACCACGTACATAAAGAAATCTTCGCCTTCGAATCCGCTGTTCGGTGTGTATGTATACGTTCCGTCGTTATTCATTTTAACAGTTCCGTTTGAAGGGCTGGCGTACAGATTCGAAATAACGGCCAGAGAATTTCCGTCCGGATCATAGTCGTTGGTCAGAACATTTCCCGAAACAGCGGTGTTGACCACTGTATTGTTTATGTCGTTCACTGCAACCGGTGCACGGTTTCCCTGTTCGGCCACGTTAACAGAAACCCAGGCTTCCGAGCATTTTGAAGGAGAACCGTCGTCGCAAACACGGTACTCAAATGTGTCACTTCCCGAGAAACCGGAATTCGGAGTATAGGTAAATGTCCCGTCTGAATTAATTACCACCGTGCCGTTTGAACAATTGGTTACCGGGGTTGTATTGTAAGTTAAAATGTCGTTATCCGGATCGCTGTCGTTCGACGAAAGATCGCCGCTTACCGGCGTTTCATATTCTGTTGTATAGGTATCATCCATGGCAGCAGGAGCTCTGTTTTCCGTACTGCAAACAGGGGCGGTAACGTTCAGCGTGTTTGAACACCCGTTTCCGTCAGTAACGGTAATGGTAATGTTTGTTCCTGAAGTAATGTCGCTGACCGTCCAGATGTTGCCGGAAGTGTTGGTAACTGTTCCTGCGGTTGCAGTAACGTTTCCTGCACTGACAGTTACACCGACCGAATATGTCAGCAGGTTGGCCGCACATGCAGCAGGTGTGCTTACTGCAATGGTCGGCAACGCGTTGATCGTCAGTGTTACCGGTGTACGTGTCGAGCTGGTGCAGCCGGTCGTGGTATTGCGTGTTTCCGCATAGAATGTGTAGGTTCCTGCAGTTGCAGCCACAGGTGTATAGGAAGTTGAACCTGAAACCAGCGGAGTTCCGCCGCTTGCCGCATCGTACCAGTCGGCTGTTTCGCCTGTTCCGACAGTTACGGACAGGGCAGGAGTTGTACTTCCCATGCAGACGGACTGGTCGCCAACGTTGACAGGCGCGGTAACAACCGGACAACTGCAAACAGGTGCCGTAACGTCCAGAGAGTTTGAACAACCGTTCGCGTCGGTAACGGTAATGGTAATGTTGGTTCCTGCAGGAACAGCACTGACCGTCCATATATTCCCGGAAGAGATTGCGACTGTTCCTGCAGTGGCCGTAACGTTTCCTGCACTGACGGTTACACCGAGCGAATATGTCAGCAGGTTAGCTGCACAGGCAGCAGGTGTGCTTACCGTAATGGTCGGCAGTGCGTTAATCGTTAGTGTTACCGGTGTCCGTGTCGAGCTGGTGCAGCCGGTAGTTGTATTGCGTGTTTCAGCATAGAATGTGTAGGTTCCTGCAGTTGCAGCCACAGGTGTATAAGATGTTGTTCCTGAAACCAGAGGAGTTCCGCCGCTTGCCGCATCATACCAGTCAGCTGTTTCGCCTGTTCCGACAGTTACGGACAGGGCAGGAGTTGTACTTCCCAGGCAGACGGACTGGTCGACAGCGTTGGAAGGCGCGGCAACAACCGGACAACTGCAAACAGGGGCGGTAACGTTCAGCGTGTTTGAGCACCCGTTTCCGTCAGTAACGGTAATGGTAATGTTTGTTCCTGAAGTAATGTCGCTGACCGTCCATGTATTGCCGGAAGTGTTGGTAACTGTTCCTGCAGTGGCCGTAACGTTTCCGGCACTGACGGTTACACCGAGCGAATATGTCAGCAAATTGGCCGCACAGGCAGCAGGTGTGCTTACAGCAATGGTCGGCAGTGCGTTGATCGTCAGTGTTACCTGTGTCCGTGTTGAGCTGGTGCAGCCGGTAGTTGTATTGCGTGTTTCCGCATAGTAGGTATAAGTACCTGCAGCCGATTGTACAGGCGTATAAGATGTTGCCCCTGAAACCAGAGGAGTTCCGCCGCTTGCCACATCGTACCAGTCGGCTGTTTCGCCTGAGCCGACAGAAACAGACAGGGCAGGGGTTGTACTTCCCAGGCAGACGGACTGGTCGACAGCGTTGGAAGGCGCTACCGGAGCATCCGGGTCACTCAACGCGAAAGGCCCTGCAAGCGCGTTGGAAGTACATCCTGACCTGGTTACTGTTATGTCGGAGTAAGAACCGGCAGTCAGCCCGGAAATGGTAAGTTTTCCTGTTCCGTCGCTGGTAATACTTGCCGATACATCTGTTCCGTCTTTTTTGTAATCAACCGTGTATGAAGTATTGTTGTCCAGGCCGCTGATTACGATGCTGCCGTCGGAGCCGCTGCATGTGGTTGGGCCTGTGGAGGAGACAAAAGCAATGGTAGCCGTACCGGGGGCGCTCAGGACGACCGGCCCGCTGATGATGTTGGAGGTACAACCCGCAGCACTGGTAACAGAAATATTGCTGTAACTGCCTGCACCCAGACTTCCGATCAGCAGGTTCCCGCTGCCGTCGGTGATCAGCGATGCAGACTGAGCCCCGCTGCCGTCGGTATAGTTTACCGTGTATGTTGTTGATGCACTTAACCCTGTCAGTTGGATACTTCCGTCTGTGCCGCTGCAGGTAGTCGGACTGGTCTTCGTGTCCAGCGCGATAGCCGGCAACGGAAGAACCGTTACTTCTTTTGTATCCGTAACTTGTGCCGAACAGTTTGTATTGGTAGCTAATACATTGTAGGTTGTGGTTGTAGTTGGACTTACTGCTGCAAAGCTGATACTGCTGCCTGTTCCTGCTACCATAGATATATTATCTGTTCCGGTACGCAAGTAATAGTTCACCCCGGTCTGGCTTCCGCTGAGGCTCAGGGTTGTACTTGATCCGTTACATATTGTTGCAGGGCTGGCGCTTAAGGTGTAGCTCGCTGTTGGCAGCGCATTAACCGTATGTATGTGTGTATCTTGTCCCGTTACGGGTGTTATTGTCAAACTATTTGCATCCGTTGCACCGGTAATAACAATTGTATTAGGAGTATCGGATGAGGGGTCGGAAGTCAAATCGCTTCCGGAAATGGTAAGATATTGGGCGGAATATAAAACGGATTGGGCTGTTTGGGCCACGCCGTTTAATGTGTAATTTACTGTGATTGGAAAATCGCTTTTCAGGAGTGGATTATTATCTCCATCTAAAAATGAAAGAGAAACAGTTACATCACTTAGGGAGGACAAATAGCATTGGGAGGACGATGTATCTGTAATGAAAAATTTATAATCAGGTTCCGAAACAATAACTTTTGAAGCCAGTATAGTAGAACATCCTCCATTATCTTCTTTAACTACAATGAAATATTCACCTGTCTGCTTCCATGTGACTGTTACCTCATTTGTAGTTGTTGAACCAGTAATAACATATTTTGTTGAATTTGTTAGTGTAAAAGGATTGATATTGTCATATACATTCCATGTAAAATTATTGGAAGAATTACTTACAGAATAAGTTTGAGTTTGATTCTTTTTTAAAGTAAAAGTATCCTGAGCAACCACTGTTATGGCTGCTAAAATTCCGCTTAAGAGAAACAGGATACTTTTACACATAAAATTAACTTTTCAATCGTTACTTTAATCTACTTCGAAAAGTAGATTCTAATAGTTAAAGAGCAGTACCACCTGTAATTGTCGCATCATTATCAGGACGAGAAACTGTACCAGTAGATCCATTATTATTACTAGTTGTTTCGGAAGCACCTGCATGGGAAGCGTTAGAAATTGCAATTGTTACGGTTGTAATATTGCTTCCATTTGAAGCCTCTGTACTTGTAACAGGAACAGTAAAATACATGTAATCATTATCAGTAGCAGTAGTAGCTCCTGCAACAGTAATTGTACCTGTAAGAGTTGCAGTACCATTTCCACTACTAGTAAGGGTCGGCGTATTTCCTGCTTCATCAGTAATGCCTGTAGGAGTACTTAATGTTGCATTACTTGTTGTTACACTGATCGTATAAGAGAATGACCAGTTGTTGTTATTTGTTAATCCTGCTGCATTAACTCTAAATTTAAGATTACCTGAACCATTTAGCGCGTAAGTAACGTTACCACTACCATCAAGGGAGACAGTAGGTGTACTTGGAGTCCAACAAATAGCAGCTTCATTATTTGGATCGGTTCCTGGAGTCGTTCCACTAGAGACATTATCCACTGTAAGATCAAATGCATTAGTCGGTTCAATCTTCAAAACAACTACATTTGTACAGCCTGTTAGCGTACCAGTTTCTTCAATCTTCAAGTAATACGTTTTTCCACTTGAAGGAGAAAGCCATTTAATGTAGATTTCAGGAGTGTCCAGTGATGTACCAGTATACGCAGAAGATAAACTTGCATCAGTAGACCAGCTGTAATCAGTAGCACCAGCACTAGTGGATAAACCTCCCACGTATAAACTCCAAACATATGTGCTCCCCGTATTGTCCGTTACACTATATTTATGGACAGATCCGACATAAGGGGCAATTCCTGTATTTTGTGCCATCACATTAACACTCATGCCTACTCCCACAAGCAGGCATACTAAAAAAATCAGTTTTTTCATAATCGTAAATTTTTGGTTTAACATTTCATTTTAATTTTTAACATTTTCATTATTAATTATCTTTTTAATCTGTTTGAATTTCAGAAGTATTAGGTACGCCCCAAAGGGTTACCGTGTCTGAATCATCAGTAATGTCTGTTTCAGGGGTGTTGAAATCAGTATACACATTCGAAATAATAAATGTGTATGTTTTGTCAACCCCTGCTTCGTTCGAAACCGGATAGGAAATACTAACTGTACTTCCGGAAGCAGGATAAGCGCTTGCCGAATATACCTCTGTTTCTCCTACTTTAATTACATAGTCGAATATCCAGTTGTCGGCACCCCCGGTTTTGTTAATTGTCCAACTCGTAAGAGTGGTTCCGGATTCGCCTGCCTGGCATTCATTCCCGGCATCAACCACGGTTGCATTAAACGTATTTTCCAGAATAGTCACCGAAAGTTGTGCTTCGGCTGAACAGTTTGAACTGTTGGTCTTTGTCACCACGATGGTGTAATTGTCACCTGAAATGGGAATGGATGCTCCCCAGGTAATTACTGCAGCCGCGGGATTAGTCGTGTCAATAGAATAAGTATTTGCGTTACCTGCCGATAGTTCCGAGTTGTCCTTATCAAGGACTTTCCATGTGTAGGTGCTGCCGGTGGTGGCAGTACCGCCATCCACTGTATACGTGTGTGTAGAGCCCTGATAAGGCCTGTAACCGGAACCGTCCTCAGATATGGTTCCTTCAGTAGTAATGGTGGTAATTGTCGGATTTTCGTTAACCACCACGGTAAATGTGAAACTGCTCACAAATCCGTCCTCATCTTCCGCCCGGTAAACTACGGTGGAAGAACCGACAGGGAATGAATAGTTGCTTGCGTCGCCTGTTTCATTTGTTATATCATTTGTTCCGTTAGTAATTGAATATGTTTTTATTAAATTTTCGAAAGCAGTACAGTGATCTATTAAATCGGTTCCGTCGAGTGCCAGGAAGGTAAATTTATTGGTTCCGTCGTTGCAGACAGTATAGGTATAGTTCCCGCCTGTATGTACCGGATCGATTCCGTTTTTAAAGGCTTCCTGGTAAACCGGCGCAGAAGTGTCGGTCGGAGTGATGGAAACCGTTCCCGACCGGATCGAACAGTCGGTATCGTCGAGTCCGGCAGTGGTTTCGGAAACCACCACACGGTATATTTTTGTTTTGCTCCACGAGGTAAACGACAGCACGGCAGAAGTCGCCCCTGAGACTGCGGAACCATTTGTCAGGTTACTCCATGATGAACCGCTGTCGGAACTTTCCTGCCACTGGTACACGTAGGTTCCGCTGCCGGTAACCGTGGCGGTTATTTCAGCCAGTGTCCCCAGACATTCGGGCTCAGTGGTAAGGGCTACAGAAACGCCTGGCCCGCAATGGGCAAAACTGATGGCTGAAACAGTGAGCGGATTGACATCGTTGTTCCGTAACTCCAGGGCAACGGTGGTTGCCGACGGCCCGGTTTTAAATTTAAAGCCGTAAGTCGACCCGCTGTTGTACATGGCGCTGCTGTTCACCACATCGCTACCAAGAATAACATCGAAATTGAACGGAGAGGTTCCGCTTACCCCGGTGAGTTCTACTTCGTAAGTGGTACTGCTGCAAACCGTTATGTTCTGGCTGTATAAAGTTCCTGTTCCTGGAATAGGTGTGCCGGTAATCAGATCGGTACTTTTTGAGCCATCGCACAACGAATTTTCGATACACGGGGCATCGGTCACGGTAATTGTTTGTGAACGGGTGGTATATCTTCCGTTAATATCGGTTATGGTATAGGTACGCGTAATGGTCCGGGGACAGGTCAGTGAGGTGACATCGTCGGAAGTAAGTGAACTAAGTCCGCAGTTATCTGAAGCAACGGCTGTCCTGTTTTCATCTGTATCTGCTATAGGATCAGGAACATTACCCAGCGTGGATACAGTAATATCGGCAGGGAAGCCGGTAGTAAAAACAGGATCCTGGTTGTCGTTCACTGTTACGGTGAAAGAACAGGTTGCCGTTTTCCCGTTGGTGTCGGTCGCTGTATAGGTGACTGTTGTTGTACCGGTTGCAAAACTTTCGCCCGGAGTATGGTCGGATGTAAAGCTTTGTATGCCGCAGTTATCGCTGGCTGTAGGTTCTGTCCAGCTTACATTTGCCGAACATTGACCGGTTTCAGAATTCACGGTAATATTTGACGGGCAGCCCGAAATTACAGGATCGGTATAGTCCATGGTAACCGTTGCCACCGATGAATAGGCCACATTGCATACTCCGCTTTGTACCACGGCGCGGTATTGGGTTGTTACGGTCAGATCAGTTGCTGTATACGTGGTTGCCGTATTACTGATGTCGTTCCAGGTAGTGCCGCTGTCGGTCGAATACTGCCATTTTACCACGGTTCCTGTATTTCCTGACAGGGTAAGGAACGTACTGTTTGTTCCGTAACAAACTTCAGCGCTTCCGTCGATTGAACCGCCCACGCTTGCCGGATTAACCGTAATGGTGCCGGTAGCAGTCACCGTTCCGCAACCGCCGGTCAAGGTCACCGTGTAATTAAATGTTCCTGAAGCAGTCGGCGTACCGCTGATGGTTACCGTGTTCGACGACCAGCTGCCGGTTACACCTGTTGGTAAGCCTGAAAAAGTGGCTCCGGTTGCTTCGGTTGTGGTATAGGTTATGTCGGTAATAGCCGTATTGATACACAGGGTCTGGCTGTCGGTCCCGCTTGCAGAGGAAAGGGTTATTGTATTGTTCGGGTTGACTGTCATTGTAATCGTTCCACTGGTAGCAGTGCTGCTGGTGGTACAACTTAAACTGGTTGTCATCACACAGGTAATCACATCTCCGGTTACCAGCGAACTTGAAGTGTAGATATTGGAAACAGCGCCTGAGATACTGGTACCGTTCTTTTTCCACTGGTAGGTAGGTATAGCGCCCCCGTTGACAGGCGTAGCGGTAAATGTTACGCTTGTCCCGGTACAAACGGTATTTCCCGGATCGGCAACAATCGTAACACTTGGCGTCAGGTTGGTTCCGACAGTCATTGTGATTGCATTCGAAGTAGCCGGCGAGCCTGTTACACAACTGGAGAGACTGGACGTCATCACACAGGTAATCGTCTGCCCCGTAGTTATACTTTTTGTATATGTCTGGCTGGTTGCCCCGGAAATATCTGAACCATTCATTTTCCATTGATAAGTGGGGCTGGACCCTCCGTTGGTCGGCGTGGCCGTAAATGTCACATTGGTACCCGAACAAACAGAGCTTCCGACACTGGATGATATACTTACGCTGGCAGTAACGGTAGAGTTTACCGTTGCAACAACGGGGGTACGCTCTGTTGTACCGCATTCCCCGTTGACCGCCTCTACATAATAGGTTGTTGTGGTACTGATGGTTGGAGTGGTATAGGTAGAAGGAGTACTTCCTGATTGCAGCAGCGTTCCCCCGGTAGGAGCATCATACCACGAGATGGTTGAGCCCGGGGTTGCCTCAGCCTCCAGGGTAACGGTACCCGAGCCGCAAACCGAGCCGGGCGTCGTTGAGGTAATTCCTGCCACGGTGGTAATAGTCACCGGATCGGAAGCAACATAACACTTCGAGTTGCTTAAGTTAGCCTCCGTTTCCCCGACAACAAAACGGTACTGTTCGCCGTACTGAGGGTCTGAACTGGTATAAATGCTGTCGGTAGCTCCGGAGATATCGCTCCATGAGTCTCCGTCATCGGTACTTACCTGCCATTGATATACAGGAGATTCATAATCGGTAGCGACCAAAACGGCTTTCATTGTTACCGGTACGCCGGAACACACGGGCAGGGAGGTTTCGACTTCCACATCGATGACCGGTCCGCAGGAACGCATCACAATATTGTCCAGGGCCAGGTCATTCCCATATCCGCCTTCCGAATTATTCCGCATGGAAAGGGTAACCGAAGTCTGCCCGGTACCTGTCCGGAAGGTAAAGCCATAGCTGTGCCAGCTTCCGTCGTTCATTATATTCCCGGTATTCAAAGCTATCTGCCCGTTCAGCATGAAATCGATATTGGGTAAAATAGTATAATAATCGTTCTGGCTATTTTGGTTAAACCATGTTTCATAATCTGTTCCGTTGGGAACCCAGTTCGATGCATACAAGTTGATAATATCTGCACTGAACTCATATTTGGTGTTTTCACAAAGTCCGGTCAGTGTTTCCGCATAAAATTCACCCGGATCGAAACTCGCATTTACGATATACATGTGTCCGGTGCCGTCCTTCTGGGTATTGTCGTATGTATCAATCCAGAGATCTGTGGTATTTTGCGGGGAACAATACATTCCCTTTGTTGAATTTGCAATGACATAGTGTCCGTCAGGAAGCGGATCATTGGTACTGGTGACCAACCCGTACGTATAGTCCGTGTAACTGCCCAAAGGAGAGCCCAGTACTACACCCGGATAGGCAGTCTGGTCGGGTATCTGGTATGTGTTCTCCGAAACAGTTTTAAATTCACTGTTTGTGAAAAAGTTTAAGCCCGGTTGTCCGTTACATGGATTCAGGTCAATAATCATTCCGCTTGTATTAACGATTACGGTACGGGTGTCGGTTATCTGGACACTTGCACAGGAACCATTTGCTATCGTTGCCAGAACACAGTACTGGGTAGATGTGGTTGGAGAAACAGAACCAAGAGTAATAGCTCCGCCTGTTCCTGCTACTGCGCTGCCGACATTGGCATTGTCTGCAACGGTCTGCAACTGGTAACTAACGCCCACCTGGCTGCCCGAGAGGGTAAGCGTGCTGCTTTCTCCGGAACTAATAAGGTCGGGTGAAGCGATTAAGGTATATTTTATATCGATATGTCCTACACTCAGGGTAGCCACATCGGAAGTCTCTGAACAACTGCCGCTTAAAACACAACGGTACTGATAGCCATTATTGGACGACGCAATGCTGCTCAGACTTAACGTTGCAGAAGTGTATCCTGAATAAACAGGACTTGTTCCTGCTGCCGTAATATTGCTCCATGAAGTTCCGCTGTTTGTGCTAACCTGCCACCGATATGAAGGACTGCCCGAAACGCCAACGGAAAATGATGCACTTCCCTGGGCACAGGCTGTTGCATCGGATGGCTGGCTTGTGATACATTCATTATCGGTATTGGTAACCGATACATCCGAAGGGTCTGTCCCGTTATAGTCTGTATCGGAACTGCTTGCGGTTCCGGTTATAATCGTGTAGTCAATATCCCCGTCAAAGGCTGAGTCATCGACTCCGGTGACGGTTACTGTTTGTGCTGTATTCCAATTTGAAGTGGTGAAAGTCAGCGAAGTGGGAGATACGGTACCTTCGCTTGTATCACCGGAAGAAAGGGTAATGGTAACGCTGGCTGTCGGCTGTGTGTTCAGTTTTACGGTAAAGGTGGCTGTCCCGCCCGATTCCGTAGTTACAAGTCCGCTTGTCGGGTTTACCGTTATACCGGGAGAATCGTCGTCGATGATCGTCGCGGTGGCCTGCTGCGTTCCGTCTTCTGTCCCGTTGGTTACGGTATTAATATCGGCAATGACTGTTTCATTATTTTCTGTAGTGTAATCGTTTATCCCGGTAACGGTTATTGTCCCGGTGGTATTACCTGCAGTAACGGTAATGGTACTGCCGCTTGCCGTATAGTCGGTTCCGTCGGTGGCGGTTCCGCTGAACGTCAGGTTAACGGTCACATTCCGAGTTGTAGCTTCACTCAGGGTTGCCGTGAAAGTAGCCACCCCGCCATCCTCTGCAATCGATGCAGGACTGACAGACAAGCTTACTGCCGGGATAACCGCTTCATAGCCTATTGTAAAATAAGAAGTTCCGGAAGGAAATGTCACCGTAGCCGTATATAAGTTACCTGAAGAGTTGGTCAGGGTATATCCGGTAGTCCCGCCGTCCGATAATGTTCCGTTGTCGTCAACCAGTAACTTCAGGGTACGGCCCGACGGTAACGACGGATAAGAAGTTAAATTAATCTGAAGGTAAACCTGTCCGACACTTCCGGTATTTTGTACCCGCCATGTGCGGGCAACACGGTCATAAATACCGTCGGCCGACCAACTGCCGGTCGCCCCGGCATCGTGTCCCCAAATCAGGTATTGCCCGTTGGAAAGAGAGGTCCGCCCGCTCAGGTTAGTGGAAGTATAATCGTTATCATTTGCCATTACCACACGCGATGAGGTACCTGATGAGGTATTAACGCTTGCCGAAACTTTTTGGTCCAGCCCGTAGGTGTTGTCTTTTCCCAAACCGGCTACATCGTTTTGATAAGTTGAACTGCCTGCCCACACGGTAGTCCCCGTTCCCGATAAATAATCAATAGGATTCGAGGTGTTTCCCAGGGTAATCCCGTATTTAACAGCCAGGTACGATTCGAATTTTTGACGGTCAACGGCCGGATAAACGGTTTCTGCCCCGTATATTTCGCTGATATTACCCACAAACTGGGCACTGGACACATAACTGTAATGGTTACCAATGCCAAGTTGCACAGGATCGCTTAAGCTGTTGTCGTCGGATGATGCCGAAGCTGCCTGTTCACCGTTAACATAGAGGTAGATGTAGCCGCTGGATGACATCTTGCGGGTGACGGACACGATTCGTGGATATCCGTCGTCGTAAGTACCGGAAGTCTCCGCCCCGAAATTATTACCGGCAGTGCCCTTAAAATAAAGGGCCCCGTAATTGGTACTAAGGGTATAGTCATTTTGTTTTGATGCTGTTTCGCCCCCGATAATTGCCGGGGTATTCCAGAAACTGGTACTACCGGTCGACTGGGTTGAGCTGTAAACGGCAAAAAAGGTCATGTCGTCGCTGATGCCATTTGAAGCAGTAAGATAATATCCGGCAGAAAAATTAATCGTCGGGTTGAAGTTAAAGCCCAGGGTCTGATAAACAGGCGCCGTATTCTGAGAGGTCGCATCATTCGACCCTGTTGCCTGATCGCTCCAGGTACTAACCCCTGATCCGTTGGTAGTTGAACTGGTACCTGTATCGGCTTTATACCACATCGTAGTTGGGGCTGAATCATCTTCGGTGATTGTTGCCGTATGTACCGTAATTGTCCCCTGTGTTGCATTGGTCGGGGTTCCCATAGTAACAATCACGGTCTCATTTCCTTCATAAAAATCGTCTGAAACAATGGTGATGGTAATCGTTCCGGTTGTACTTTCGGCAGCAATTGTAACCGGACTCGAAGTAATCGTATAATCGATTCCGCCGCCGGTTGCAGTACCGCTCACTGTAAACGGAACAGTAACACTTTTTCCACTGACAGCCGACAACTGGGCAGTAATGGTCATCGTACCTGATTCGGCTATACTGGCCTGGGATGCTGAAGTAAATGTAACGGTAGGCGTTGCGTCATTATCTGTAATAGTTGCAGTATGTACCGTAATTGCCCCCCGGGTAGCATAAGAAGGATCCCCCATGGTAACAATCACTGTCTCATCATCTTCATCCAGGGCATCATCGGTTATACCAATGGTAATCGTTGCAGTTGTACTTCCGGCAGCAATGGTAACCGGGCTGGAAGTAATGGTATAATCAGTGTTTTCCGTAGCAGTACCGCTCAGGGTAAAGGGAACAGAAACCGTAGTCGTAATTGCTTCTGATAATTGCACCGTAATGACCATTGTGCCTGATGATTCCGAAGCGCTTTGAGAAGAAGTGGTAAAAGAAACGGTGGGAGAGACAACTGTAATTGGAAGATTTGCAGAAACAGTTCCGTTTCCACACGAGTTTATTCCCCGTACAGTCAGGTTCCCTGAAGTTGCATCGGAAGCAAAATCAATGTTTATACTATTGGTTGTTCCGTTGTTTATAGTAATTCCTGTTCCCGAGTATTCCCACTCATAACTGGTTGCAGAACTTACAGGAATTACAGAATAAGACACATTACTTTGTTCTGGAGAAACAACCTGATATCCAGTAATACTACCTGCTGCCCCAGGTAAATCCAGAACAGAAACGGTACATGAATTGCCTGTTGAAAATGAGCTGGAACAATTAGGCGTTGCGTTGGTAATTGTTATGCCTGTTACCTTTAATGTTTTTCCGTCATCAGCCAGTGTCAGGTCTGCTGAAGTAAAGCCGGCTATTCCCGATCCGTCAGCCACAACCCCTGTTACCGGGGTTTGAGATACGTCATTAATTGAATATTCTATCGTGGATGTGCTGTTCGGTACCAATCCGGCCAGACTAATCGCGGCTCCACTACCCACGCATGCCGACGAAGACAGGGAAACGCCGGTTAATGTTGGCTCCGGATTTACGGTAATGGTAAAAGACAAAGGACTTCCGTAGCACCCGGATGTCCCTACGGTCAGGGAACCATTATACGTTCCTGCCGCAATATTCCATGGTACATTTATCGACAGAGGGCTTCCTGATAATGACCAACCGGTAATATCACCCAATCCTGCAGCGTTAGCTGCAGCATCAAAGTCAATGCTGTACGAAGTCGGGCTTCCCTCAGTCACTGAATAGGGAAGTGATGCGGAAGAAGTTCCCCGGCATATTGATGGGTTCTCCCCCAAAGAGATGTCTCCTGAAGAAACGACTGTCCGGGAGACGGTCCCTGAATATGCTGATGAACAGGCCCCGCTTTGTACCAGTGCCCGGTATTCCCATTCCCCTGCAGATGCCGGCACTTCGGTATATGTTGTTGCTGTATTGCTGATATTGATCCATGATCCTGAATCTACCCGTTTTTCCCACCTGAGAATATCCCCCGTGCTTCCATTCAGTGTAAGGGTACCAATGGAAGAACCCACGCAAACGGAATTGGAACTGCTTGTACTCATCCAGCCTCCAACAGTAGTCGGGCTGACTGTAACGGAGAAAACCTCAGAGTATGCCTCGCTGCAGGAGCCTTCCTGTACCGCAACCCGGTATTGCCACGTCCCGGAGGAATAAGGTGCTTCTGAAAAAGTAGGGTTTGTTCCTCCCCATGTGTTTACCCATCCTGCCGAGTTGATATTTCTTTCCCATCGAATGATTGTCCCGGTATATCCGCTTAACGTAAGGGAAACCGTGTTATTCAGGCAAATGGCTGATGTTCCTGAGATGGTTCCGCCCACGCTTTGCTGAACAGTTACAGCGTATACCTCGGAATATGCTTCACTGCAAGAGCCATCCTGTACCACGGCCCGGTATTGCCATGTCCCGGAAGAAGTAGGTGTTTCTGAAAAAGTAGGGTTTGTTCCTCCTCCGGTATTCTCCCATCCTGCCGAGTTGATATTTCTTTCCCATCGAAGGATTGTCCCGGTATATCCGCTTAAAGTAAGGGACACTGCATCTCCGAGACAAATAGGTGTTGTCCCTGAGATGGTGCCGCCCACACTTTGCTGAACAGTTACCGTTGTTGTTACCGTTAAGTAATACCCGGAAATATTCGATTCAACCGAATATGTAATTACCGAAGTACCTTTCGAAACACCGGTTACCACCCCTGATGAATTGACTGTTGCAACCGAAGTTGTCCCGCTGCTCCAGGTACCCCCGGAAACGGTATTTGCAAGAGTTGTTGTAGAACCGGCACAAACCGTTGTTGTTCCGGTTATGGAGGGGAGATAAGTTACTTTTATTTGTCCTACGGCACCATTACCTCCTGAATAGGGAATGAGTCCAAAAGCTTCACCGCCTCCTCCACCGCCACCGGGAGCAGTTCCTGAAGTTCCATTGGCATTTGAACCTCCTGATCCGCCATCTCCGCCATTAGCGCCATTGCCGCCATCTCCGCCTTTATTAGACCCGATACTTCCGGAGCCTCCAGTAGTGTTAATTACTCCTCCAGTTGCTGAGCCACCAGCACCGGCAGTTCCTTTATCGGCATCACCGCCTCCTCCTCCATTTGCAGTTAAAGTTAGAAATGAAGAAGCAGTTCCTGCTGTCCCATCTGAACCTGATGAGCCTGTTCCCCTTGTTCCTACTGTATATGAAATTACTTGCCCTGGGGTCACTGTTAAAACGTGGGCTGTATAACCGCCACCGCCGCCGCCTGACCCACCGGAATGATTGATAGTAGAACCCCCACCGGCACCACCTGCTCCCCAGCATTCCACTTTAATGGAAGTTGCCCCTGCCGGGACGGTAAATGAACCGGAAGACGTAAATGTTTGTGTGGTCTGGGCAAGACTTTCTTTTGTAAAAGTCACTAGCAATATTCCTGTTACTGCCAAAAGAAGAACCCTGTTATTTTTCAGAATTGGTAAAAATTGTTTCATAAGCTACAGTCCTTAAAGTTAACAGGAAGAACCTTTCTGAAAAGAAAAGCATGTTTTATAAAAAATGCAGTGTAAATATACTGTATAATAAGTATATACATGCTTCTGCCTTGAACAAAAGCTTTTTTTACAGGTGTGCAAGAAAATCCCCCTAAGATCAAAATTTCTTTATATGATCTTGTACTATTCACGATCGTGTATTTTAGTCTTTGCAAAAGTAAGTTATTACAATTGTAAAAAAACGCAATCTTAGCGAAACCACGCATTTGTGTATCAAACGTGCCGGATGATTTATCAATTTTGTTTCCCCCGTTCCTGTTTAGCTAATATATTGCTATTTTACTTAATTCAACAGTTATTATTCTGAAAAGTTTATTCCTTGTGTATTAAACTTTTTCAGTGTCTTTAAGATGTCGAAAAAGTTGGATATTACGATTTGTAATCTCCTGGTTCCGGAGGAATAAAGTTCATTTCATTTTTAGTAACGGATAATTATTAGAGGGAGGAAGTCCGAACACACGTAACTCCGCAGGAGTCTAATCTTCATCACCTCCGGGCACGCGTAACTCCGCAGGAGTCTGATTTTCATCACCTCCGGCGCAGCCGGGGGAATAGGCCCCCGAAGGCACCTTTAACCCCGGAGGGGGTTGAACAGAGGAGTTCTATAAAAGGTACTTTTCATCAAACTCAATTCCGTTATCTTTTAGTAGTTGGATATATTCATCCCGAAAGCTAATTTTTTTATGATGTTCCTGTTGGTTCATCACATATTTAACCGCAGCATCTTTTTCTTTTAGAGAAAGGGTAAAAGCCCCGTAACCTTCAGCCCAGCAAGAGAAATTCGGATAAATATTATTTTTTTTAATCCATATTGAAGATGAAACTTTAATATCTTTTATCAGATTAGCCAGAGCAACAGATGGGTGCAGGTCACAAACAATGTGAACATGATCCTCGACCCCGTTGATACGGTATAACTTGCAATTCTTATTTTTTAAGACCCCCCAGATGTATTTAAAAAGTTCCTGGTTTTCTGAGTTTTGAAGAACTTTTTCAGAGTTTTTTGTGTGAAATGTCAAATGATAGAGTATTTGTCGGTAACTGGACATAGAAAAATTTTTTAGTTTGCCGGGATAAGTTATAAAAATTATAGAAAACAGAGTAATTCTATATTTTTTATTCAACCCCTTCCGGGGTTGCGGCCGGGCTCGGACTCTGTGTTACCCCCCAAACGGATTGGGGGTGATTAATATTTAACCCTGACGGGTTCCGGAGAATAAAGTTCATTTCATTTTTAGTAACGGATAATTATTAGAGGGAGGAAGTCCGAACACACGTAACTCCGCAGGAGTTTAATCTTCATCACCTCAATTTTAGTAACGAATGATTTTTAGAGGAAGGAAGTCCGGATACGCGAAACTCCGCAGGAGTTTACTCTTCATCACCTCCGGCGCAGCCGGGGGCAAAGGAACCGTAGGCACCCCTTAACCCCGGAGGGGTTGAACCGGACCTCCCCCGAATAGCCAGCGGAGCCAAAACCCGGTTCTTCCCGTATTTATTCAACCCCTTCCGGGTTGCGGCCGGGCTCGGACTCTGCTTACCCCCCAAACGGATTGGGGGTGATTAATATTTAACCCTGACGGGTTCCGGAGAATAAAGTTCATTTCATTTTTAGTAACGGATAATTATTAGAGGGAGGAAGTCCGAACACACGTAACTCCGCAGGAGTCTGATTTTCATCACCTCCGGCGCAGCCGGGGGCAAAGGAACCGTAGGCATCCCTTAACCCCGGAGGGGTTGAACCGGACCTCCCCCGAATAGCCAGCGGAGCCAAAACCCGGTTCTTCCCGTATTTATTCAACCCCTTCCGGGTTACGGCCGGTTCCGGACTCTGTGTTACCCCCAAACGAATTGGGGGTGATTAATATTTAACCCTGACGGGTTCCGGAGAATAAAGTTCATTTCATTTTTAGTAACGGATAATTATTAGAGGGAGGAAGTCCGAACACACGTAACTCCGCAGGAGTTTAATCTTCATCACCTCAATTTTAGTAACGAATGATTTTTAGAGGAAGGAAGTCCGGATACGCGAAACTCCGCAGGAGTTTACTCTTCATCACCTCCGGCGCAGCCGGGGGCAAAGGAACCGTAGGCACCCCTTAACCCCGGAGGGGTTGAACCGGACCTCCCCCGAATAGCCAGCGGAGCCAAAACCCGGTTCTTCCCGTATTTATTCAACCCCTTCCGGGTTGCGGCCGGGCTCGGACTCTGCTTACCCCCCAAACGGATTGGGGGTGATTAATATTTAACCCTGACGGGTTCCGGAGAATAAAGTTCATTTCATTTTTAGTAACGGATAATTATTAGAGGGAGGAAGTCCGAACACACGTAACTCCGCAGGAGTCTGATTTTCATCACCTCCGGCGCAGCCGGGGGGAAGGGACCGAAGGCCCTTAACAATCCGGTTTACAGAGAAATGAAGTTTAGTAACGGATAATTTTAGAGGGAAGGAATCCGGATAACGCGTAACTCCGCAGGAGTGTACTTTTCATCACCTCCGGCGCAGCCGGGGGAATAGAGGAGTAAGGGTCCCTTAACCCCGGAGGGGGTTGAACCGAACCTCCCCCGAATAGCCAGCGGAGCCAAAACCCGGTTCTTTCCGTATTCATTCAACCCGTTCGGGGTTGGGGCCGGTTCCGGCCTTTGTTTCCCCCCAACCGGATTGGGGGTGATTAATATTTAACCCTAACGGGTTCCGGGGGAATAGAGAAACTTATTCATGATGAGCGGATTTTTCACTTCGTTCAAAATGACGGTGCTTCTTGTTTCCGGCGGGGGATTGAGCTGGCGGCTTTGCCGCCAGCTCAATCCCCCGCCGGACCTGTCATCCCGAATGAACGAAGAGAAAGAGGGATCTCTTTTTTTTCCGCTTTTTCAGAAAGAGCGTTATTCCTGTCATAGAGAGTAGTCTGTTCCGTAAAAAGGTTTAACAGGTTGTTCTGAAAAAATGAACAAGCGACAATAATTCTTTCCGGATTTATTCAACCTTGCGGATTGTTTCGGTAAAATTTTAACGAAAGTTCCCTGCTTACTAATAATAATTCGTTTTGTTTATTCCTGTTTATTGTATATGTTTATACAGTTTTTCCATAGAACACGAAAACAGCGAGTGCGCCAGCAGGTTTCCGCCCCAATCGGAATAATACACTAAAATAAGGAGCCCAACCGCCGGTAATCAGCCGTAATCAGCAAAAAATACCTGTCCCGCACAGGATAAATTGCGGGGGCAATGCCCGAAGGCCTTATTCAGGGTGTATTTTTAATTTATTATGTTATGAGAAGAAATCTGAAAGCATGGTTAAAGAAGAACCAGCTTACAACTGACCCGAACGACTACATGGCCGTAGTGGCAGGAAACGGAAGTATTGGCACCGACCAGATTATTGATGAAATTGTGGAGGATGGTTCCGAGATTAAACGGGAAACCATTCTGAATATCATCAGCCGATTCAACAACAAGGCGGCCGACCTGGTACTTTCGGGGTATAATGTGAATACCGGACTGGTGTATATGCGTCCGGTTATAAAAGGCGTTTTTTACAACAAGAGCTGGAATCCTGAAGTGAATTCGGTATATGTAGCCATTAATCAGGGAGCCGACCTGCGTGCAGCCGTAGCCGAAACCACGGTCGAAATACTGGGCGAACAATCCGGGATGACAGAGATATTAAGCATTACCGATACCACCACCGGGAAAACAGATGGTACACTTACCAAAGGGCGCAATGCAGAGATAAAAGGATCGTACCTGAAAATTGAGGGGGAAGACGGGTCCTGCGGAATCAGTTTCACCAGCACATCGGGCGGGGCAACCATCAAGCTGGATTCGGCCGACCTGGTACTGAACGAACCGTCCCGCCTGCTTATTCTGGTACCGTCTGCCATGGAAGCCGGCGAATACGAACTGAGTATAACTACGCAATATTGCTCCGGGGGTAAACAATTAAAACAAACTCGTACAGCAACAATGGATATACCTGTTGTAATTGCATAAACAGAGACGTTTGTTCTCAGGCTGATGGACGATGCCGGGTAAGGAGCACACCACGTACGAGGAATGATGCACACCACGTACGAGGGATGATGCACACCATATACGTGGAATGGTGCCTACCCGGAGCAGGGAATAATTAATGGGAGAAAATTGGCAGGGAGACATATTGACTTTTTTATCTACCGGTTAACTGCCCCATGGTAAATTTGTACACTGCGGGGCAGTTCTTTTACGATACAGGGAAATAAACCGGATAAACGGTAAAAATCTGAATGGATTAAAAAACACAGGAAAGTTGTGTGCCGGCCCGGCCACATCACCCAACTTTAAACCTTAGACTTTAGACTTTAGACCTTAGACCTTAGACTTTAGACCTTAGACTTTAGACCTTAGACTTTAGACCTTAGACCTTAAACTTTATTATTCAGCAATTTATCAAGTAATCCATCTTTGTATTTAGGGGAGACCCGTAATTGTGATTTATCCGACATTTCAACAATTCCTCCATCGGTTTTAAGGAACTTTTTCACATCTTTCAGGTTTACCAGATGCGAACGGTGAATGCGGTAAAATCCGTGAGGAACCAAAAGGTTATCAAATTCAAGCAGGGTCCGGCTCACCAGAACCGACTTCCCGTCCCTGAAATAAATCCGTGAATAATTGCGTTCCCCTTCACACCGGATAATGTCTTTCACTTTCACAATCGAAAATCCGTTCATTTCGGGAAGGGCAATTGTTGCTTCCTCCTCTGAATTATGTCCTGTCAGGTTGTTTTTCAGCACTTCAACCCGCTTCCTTTCGTGTAAAACCGGAATTTCGTTAATCCGCTGCATGGTCGATTTTACATTTTCCAGTAAAACCGGTTTTACAATATAGTCGAAAGCCGAATATTTGAAGGCAGTGATGGCATAATCGCTGTATGAAGTAGTAAAAACCAGTTTGAAATCAAAAGATTGCAGTTTTTCAAGCAGGCTAAAGCCTGTTCCGTCAGGCATTTCAATATCGAGAAAAACCAAATCAGGACCAGTCTCCTCTATCAGTTCAATACCTGAAGCGACCGAATCAGCTTCTCCTTTTATTTCAATTTCTTTAAAATTTTGTTCCAGAATACGTTTTAAAACCTTTCTGGCCAGTATATCATCATCAATAATTACTGTATTGTACATGCACAAGAATTCAAATCGTATGTACAAAAATAAATAAAAATGCCTTTGTAATAATATTTTAATTGGCATAAATACTTCATATAACAAAAACATTCGCGCTTACTTTTGCCGGATATTTGTTAATACCCTATTTTTGTGGAGAAAATTAAACACTTGTTCAGGTTTCTGATAAAATAAGATATTCAGGAAATGGAAACGATATTGATTCTCGAAAGTTCAACAGAAGTTTGCAGCGTGGCTCTGGTCCGTAACGGGCAGTTGGCGGGGCTGGAAGAAAGCAAAAACGGGCAGAACCATGCCCGCTTACTGACCGTTTTTATTGAAAATCTGTTGCATAAATACGGGGTGGATGCCGGTGAAATAGATGCAATAGCCATAAGTGAAGGCCCGGGGTCGTATACCGGTCTCCGGATCGGGGTTTCGGTTGCCAAAGGATTTTGTTATGCCAGGCATATCCCGCTGATTGCTGTCAGCACGCTAAAGGGCATGGCGATGCAGGCAATGAAAGATGCCGGGAAATATTTCCCCGGATCAGAAAAAAAACTTCTTTATTGCCCGATGATAGATGCCCGCAGAATGGAAGTTTATACCTGTCTGCTTGATGAAAAGGGAAATGAGATTGAACCGGTTTCCGCTAAAATAATTACGGAAACTACTTTCGGGAATGAACTTCAGAACCACAACATTGTTTTTTTCGGTAACGGGGCCATGAAATGCAAGGCAAAGATTACAAATCAGGGGGCATTGTTTCTTGATCGTATTTATGCCTCGGCTGCATTTATGAGTGAACAGGCCTGCGAAGCATACAATAAAAAACAATTTGAGGACCTTGCCTATTTCGAACCTTTTTATCTGAAGGATTTTATTGCAACGGTTCCTAAAAATAATGTTCTTGGAAAATGAAACAGACGCTGTTATGGATATTGATTTTTGTCGGATTGACTGCCAGGTCACAGCCAAACGAACAAATGAAATACATCCTGCGATATGGCATTATCCGTGGCGGTAAAGTTATCCTTGAGTCGAGAGATACTGTTTTTCAATCGAAGGAAGCAGTTCATTATTACATGCGGGCACAAACAACCGGCATAGCCGATAAAATTTATAAGGTTGACGATATCTATGAAAGTATTGTCGACAGGAAAACGCATCTCCCTTTAAAATCGGTGAGAAATGTAAGGGAACGCAAATACCGGTATTACAACGAAATAATTTTCAATAATAAAACCGACACTATTATCAGCCAGAAATCCGGGAAAAAGGTTGCGCCTCAGAATATGGTCGACATCCTGAGCCTGTATTTTTATATGCGGAAACCCGGGTTCCTCGAAAAACTGAAAAAAGATGGTACCATTGAAATGCCTGTCAGTCACGATGATGATATTTTTATGATGCAGGTTAATTATCTGGGAATGGAGACCATAAAAACCATTCTGGGAGAAAAACAATGTATGATTGTTTCTCCGATCATTAAAAAAGGCAAGGTGCTGGAACGCGACGACGGATTGCGGTTTTATATTACCAGCGATGGAAAGTATCTGCCTGTTTTTATGGAATTTGACATGAAAGTGGGGGCGGTAAAATGTGAACTGGACGACTACCGGGTTAACGGAATAAGCAAAGGAATAACTGATCTCTAAATTTTCTGAAAACGAATCACTTCCGAAAATAATTCTGCTGATTTTGAATATACTGCATTTAAAAAAAATCGCTGAAGTATCTGATTCTACAATATTTATTTATTTTTGCAGCGAAATCGAATTTTAATAATAAGAAAAATGGCTACTACTGCAGATATTAAAAACGGAATGACCATTGAATTGAACGGTCAGTTTTTTTCCATTGTTCAATTTCAGCATGTTAAACCAGGAAAAGGGCCGGCTTTTGTCCGTACCAAACTGAAAAACGTAAAAACCGGTAAAGTAATCGATAATACATTTACGGCTGGTGTAAAACTGGACCTTGTCCGGATCGAACGCCGTCCTTATCAGTATTTGTACAAAGACGATATGGGATTCAATTTTATGAATACTGAAACGTTTGAGCAGATTTCCCTTATGGACGGGCTGATTGAAAATGCCGACCTGATGAAAGAAGGTCAGATCATTGAAATTAATTTTCATGCCGATACGGAAACTCCTTTAACTGCAGAACTTCCCCCTTTTGTGGAACTTGAAGTGACACACACCATCGAAGGAGAAAAAGGAAATACGGCAAGCTCAACTGCACTGAAACCTGCAACTTTGGAAACCGGAGCCGAAATTATGGTTCCCATGTTCATCAACACCGGTGAAATAATAAGGGTTGATACCCGTGACCGTTCTTATGGTGAACGTGTAAAGAAATGACCTAACGCAACGTAAGGTAACATAACATTTTGTGAGGCCTCCGGAGACGGAGGTTTTTTTGTTATATACCGCAAAGTATAAAAATCACACCTGTTTTTTGTTTTCTGAAGAATTTTCAGAGAGCTGATTTTTGGTATAAATGTCAAGCATTACAATGATGGCGATGAACCCCCAGAACGGAACCGATGCCTTGTCTGTATCAAGAAAATTATTTAAAAAGCCATGCATGCAATAGGTGCTTAACCCGATGATGCACGAAAGGATAATCAGCTTTATTTCAGCTTTACCGGTGCGCATATACACATGAACGGCTACATAATAAACGATAATCAGTAAAAGTAAAAAACTGATCAGACCCGGGAATCCCGATTCAACGAGCGGACCCAGGTATTCGCTGTGTGCATTTCCCTTGTCGGCCGAATTGGTACTGATGATGGTTCGCAACCTTTTTAACTGGAACGGGGCATAATTAAACATGTAGGTTCCCGGCCCCCAGCCGAATACCGGTTTTTGTTCAAACATCCGGAGGGCGCAGTTCCAGCGGTTGATCCGCTCCAGGTTCGAGGCATCCGACGAAATATTGGTCATCGACATCAGATGTGTTCCCAGGTTCGCCGACGATTCTTTATTGTTCCTTTCAAGAAACATTAATATCTGTCCCTGAAAAAGGACCGTAAACGCAACCAGAGAAATGATGGTAATAAAAAGAGGACGAAACCGTATTTTTAATTTAAATATGAGCCAGATTACAAGGGCTATGGCAAGGCTCAGCCAGGCTGCACGGCTGTATGACAAAACGAGTGCTGCAACAAAAAACAGCAGGCCGGCAAAAGCAATGATCCGGTAACTGCCTTTTATTTGTTTTGAAAAACTCAGCCCGGTTAAAAAGGGAATAAAAAATGCAAGCATTGCCCCGTACGAGGTATGGTCTTTGTAAAACGGGTTCATTACAAAATGGGCAGCCTGCTCGTCGCTAAGTCCGTAACCCAGATGCCTCGACCATGCGTAAAGGATAACCACGATAAAAGCGGCGGAATAAAGTCCGACAAAACGGTAAATGTTTTTAAAGTCGCGGAAAAGATATATTCCCAGGAAATAGAAGGCGGCAATAAACCAGATTTTCGACAGCAGAAATTTCAGAGAGACAACAGGCATAGTGCTGGTTAAACTGGTTACCAGTATCCAGAAAAGATAAAAGTAAATAACCAGAGATACCGGATGCCGGGTAATCTGCCTGTCGGGTCCCCGGGTTTCAATCAGTTTAAAAAGAAATAAAATTAAAATTCCGAACAGCAAGGGTTCGGTAGGCAAGAACATATCGAACGGAAGATCGGGATATAATTCGCTAAGTGGCAGCGAAAGGGGAGTACAAAATGTGATGAGCAGCAAAAGCCAGTCGAGTTTGCAGAAAGCCAGAAAAACGATCGTCAGAATTAATGGCAAAACAGCAACTATCATGGTCTCACGTTTTACCACGAAAAAAATGTTCAGTAATAAGAAAAGCGCTGAAACACAATAAAAAATGATTATTTTTTGTCGCCTGCCCAGCAAGATGTCAGGATTTTGTTAATTCCGGTTTTTCCAGAAAAGATACAACCACAAGGGCCAGAAATTCGCTCGCCATAAAACTTAGAAGAACAATCAGCCACCGGATCGGATATGATTTTTTATCAGCCGGGAATGGCTCTTCAACCATGGCCGAAAAGGTCGCTTTCTGTGTCGAGAAACTCAGGGCTTTTTCGTATCGTTTACGTAAGGTGTCGCGCATCACCAGCAGTCCCTGCATTTCTTTTTCCATCATAAAAAAGTCGCCTCCTTTTTCACTCAGGTTTTTCATTACCTTTTTTATTTCGTCGACTGACGACTTCGGAGCGCCCTCGGCCAGTGCAGTCATGTATCCCATCGATGTTTGCTCACTTTGTATTTCGTAACTCAACAACCCGTAGTTTTCGCGCAACACTTCCATTTTTTTGTTCAGCGAATCAACTTCATTTATTTTTTCCTCGTAGTCATGTTTATAAGTTTCGGCCAGTTCTGTATAACGTGTTTTCTTTACCGTATAAATTTTCTGGTTATAGAACGAAATTATTGAATCGACCATGTCGCTTGCGACCTGCGGATCGGCATCCAGCACAATGATTTCAACCGATTCGTATTCTGTCTTTTTGCAACCGACATATTCATCATATTTTTTCAGAATTTTTGTCCGGTAATACGGGTCGTCAGGCCTTACCTTATATCGTTCGGCCAGGTTAAAAGTTTCGACCATTCTCCGTTTAATGTCATACGAATTCAGTATTTCCAGCATCTGTTCGCTCTCCGATTCTTCAGAATAGGGACGAATATTTGTCGGGTACAAACGTCCTTCTGATTTATACTTCGGAGTAATAAAAAACGGGGAGGAAAAGATTACGGACAGTAAAACAGCCGCAACTCCCACGATTAGCAAGTGCTTTCTCCACTTCCAGATTACCTGCACAAGGAAGCTGTTCTCGAAAATTTTTTTCATACAAATTGGTTTGTTTTTTTACCGTACCTGTGTAACGCAACAATCCGTTTTTTATTGCTGAAATCCGGCTGTTGTTTATTCCGCAATAATCAGAAAATAATTTTTCTTTCCTTTTTGAGGAAGGATGTACTTCCCGCCAATCAGGAAAGAAGTATCCACTGTTAAATTTTCGTCGCTGATTTTTTCCTTGTTAATGCTTAGTCCGTTTCCTTTTATGGTACGGCGTAACTCGCCTTTTGATGGGAAAATACCGGTTTTTTCGGTTAGCAGATCCAGTACGCCGATTCCCTGACTGAGCTCTGCTTTTGATATGGAAAATTGCGGAACGCCTTCGAATACTGCAAGAAACGTTTCCTCGTCGAGTTTACGCAATTGTTCGGCTGTTCCTTGTCCGAACAGTATTTGCGATGCTTCGACGGCTGTTTCATAGTCGGCTTTTGAATGAACCAGGCATGTAACCTCGCGGGCTATTGTTTTTTGCAGTAACCGTTCGTGAGGTACCTGGCGGTGCGCTTCCGTTATTTCTTCGATTTCTTCCTTCGACAGGAGTGTAAATATTTTGATATACCGTTCGGCATCTTCGTCTGATGTATTTAACCAGTATTGATAGAACTTATACGGGGAGGTGCGTGCCGGGTCAAGCCAGATGTTACCCGATTCGGTTTTTCCGAATTTACTTCCGTCGGCCTTTGTAATCAGGGGAATAGTCAGGGCAAAAGCTTCACCTCCCAGTTTCCGGCGGATAAGTTCCGTTCCTGTGGTAATATTTCCCCATTGGTCGGAACCTCCCATCTGCAGTTTGCAGCCCAGATGTTCGTACAACCATAAAAAATCGTATCCCTGAACCAGCTGGTACGTGAATTCAGTAAACGACATACCTATTCTTGAGTCGGTATTAAGACGCTTTTTTACAGAGTCTTTTGCCATCATGTAATTAACAGTGATATGTTTCCCGATGTCGCGGATAAAAGCCAGGAAACTAAAGTTTTTCATCCAGTCGTAGTTGTTTACCATCAGTGCTTCATTGGCGACGCCTGAGTCAAATTCAAGAAATCTGCCCAGTTGTTTCCGGATTCCTTCCTGGTTTTTCCGAAGGGTTTCTTCGTCAAGTAAATTGCGCTCCTGCGACTTGCCCGACGGATCGCCGATCATTCCTGTTGCGCCGCCAACCAAAGCAACAGGCTTGTGACCTGCCATCTGGAACCTTTTCAGTAAAAGTATCGGCGCCAGACTGCCAATATGCAGTGAATCAGCAGTCGGATCGAAACCGATGTATGCGGTTGTCATTTCTTTTTTTAATTGTTCTTCGGTGCCGGGCATCATATCCTGCAACATGCCCCTCCATTGTAATTCTTCAACAAAATTCATTTTCTGCAACTTAAGCCGTTATTTTTGTGCCCGCAAAGATAAAAAACAGAAAGGTTTACAAGTACAAATTGCCGATAAATTAGTTCCCTGTAATCATTTTTTCACCGGCCCTTGCCGGATAATTACTGCAGAAAGATTCTGATTTTTTGCGGATTGCACTCAGAATGAAAAGATTCAGCACTCTGAGTTCCCTGACTTTTTACTGTGTACGGAATAAAACGATATTCTGGAAGAAGATTTTTCTTCCGGTGCTTTTTTGTCTTCTTTTTTATCCGGGATATTTTCTTTTGTCCAGAATTTTACAAAAGGGAAAACAGAAGGGACCAGTCTTTTTACAGGTTCATAGGTGCGCGAATTTTCTTTCGTTTCATCAGAAATGATATGTACATTTTCATTGATTGTGTCAAGAATCATCAGGAGAATGCTCAGTATTAATGCAGACTTTAAAACTCCGAAAAAAAGACCGGCCAGGCGGTTTATGAATCCCAGCCGGGCTGCTTTAATAAAATTATCGGCAACCTTGCCAAGCAGGTATACAAGAATTACAATAATCACGAATGTTATCAGAAAAGAAATTACCCCCAGGTGCCGGGACGTAATGTCGAAATGCCTTACCATATAATCAGAAGCGATATACGAAAAACGTATGGCACCCCATATTCCTAAAATTAATGCAGCCAGTGAAGTAACTTCAACGACAAAACCTTTCCGGAGCCCGTTTATAGCACCCAGAAGCAAAAGTATTCCAATGATAATGTCGATATAATTCATTGATAATTGCTGAAAATAATGAACGTAAAAATAGGATATTTCGTTTAAACAACATACGCCGGACAATCCTTAATTATCCCATTCATCATAAATGAAAAATGAATTTTTTAATACATTTGCCTGACACATAAAAAGAGTTGTAACATGCCTATTTTAAATTCCATTGTAAGCTGGATGAACTTTAAACGGGACTATCAGATCAATCTGTTTAAAGAACATCCGCATGATGTACAGCGAGACGTCCTTCTTGATTTACTTGATAAAGCCAAAAATACAGAATGGGGATTACAATATGGCTTCGGCGATATTCGTACTGTCAGACAGTTTCAGGAACGCTTACCGGTACAGCGTTACAGCGATATCAAACCTTATGTGGAAAAGCTGATGAAAGGGGAGAAGAACCTTTTATGGCCGGGGACAATAAAATGGTTTGCAAGATCGTCGGGAACAACCTCCGAAAAAAGCAAATTTATTCCTGTTTCAAACGAATCGCTTGAGGGGGTTCATATACGCGGAGGCCGTGACGTGCTGGCTATTTATCTGAAAAATTATCCCGAATCGAAGATACTGACCGGCAAAACACTCACCCTCGGGGGAAGTCACCAGATCAATAACTTTAATAATAATAGTTACTACGGCGACCTTTCAGCAATTATTATTGAAAACATACCTTTCTGGACCGAATTTCTCCGGACTCCTTCTACTGAAATATCTCTTATTGAAGAGTTTGAAGAAAAAATAGAAAAAATAATCGAACATTCGTTGAAGGAAAAAGTTACCGGTTTTGCCGGGGTTCCGTCGTGGTACCTGGTATTGCTGAAACGGGTTCTGGAAGTAACCGGCAAAAACAATATTCTGGAAGTATGGCCTGACATTGAGGTCTTTACGCACGGAGGAGTCAATTTTGAGCCGTACCGCCAGCAATACGAAAAAATTATTCCGAAGAAGGATATGCACTACATGGAAACCTACAACGCGTCGGAAGGTTTTTTTGCCATTCAGGATGAACCGGAAAAGAAGGATATGCTCCTGATGCTCGACTACGGTATTTTTTATGAATTTATCCCGATGGATGAATACAATTCTGAAAATCCCACTGTATTATCGCTTGACGAGGTGGAAACGGAAACAAACTATGCCATCGTAATTACAACAAACGGAGGGCTTTGGCGCTATGTAATCGGCGATACCGTGAAATTTACTTCGAAATATCCGTATAAAATTGAGATTACCGGTCGTACCAAACAGTTTATCAATGCTTTTGGCGAAGAAGTGATTGTCGATAATGCAGAAAAAGCGATTGACACCGCCTGCACCCGTACCAATTCAATTATACGGGAATACACAGCCGGACCTGTTTTCATGGGCGATAACCAGAAAGGATCGCACGAATGGATTATCGAATTTGAAAAAGAACCTGAGGATATGGATTACTTTGTGTCTGTTTTAGATCATACTTTGCAGACGTTAAATTCTGATTATGAGGCAAAAAGGCATAGAAATATTACGCTGGACCGTCCGAAAGTGGTAGTTGCCAGGCCGGGACTTTTTTACCAGTGGATGAAAAACCGCGGAAAGACAGGAGGGCAAAACAAAATACCGAGGCTCTCCAACGACCGGAGATACCTGGATGAGTTACTTGAACTTCAGAAAATAATGTAAAGTTTTCAACAGAGTTTTAACCCGCAGAAATTTTATTTGTACATTTAATTTCAAATTTAAATACTGAATCGCCATGCATATTGCACTTGCCGGGAATATCGGGGCCGGGAAAACAACACTGACCGAGTTATTGGCAAAACATTACAACTGGACACCTCATTACGAAGATGTGGATGAAAACCCTTATCTGAACGATTTTTATGAGGACATGCAAAGATGGTCATTCAACCTGCAGATTTATTTTCTGAACAGCAGGTTTAACCAGATTCTGAATATCCGCAAGTCGGGAAAAACTGTTGTCCAGGACCGGACGATCTACGAAGATGCCGAAATTTTTGCACCCAACCTTCATGCGATGGGGCTTATGTCGACCCGTGATTTTAAAAATTACACCAGCCTTTTTCAACTGATGAGTAAGCTGATAAAAGCTCCTGACCTGCTGATTTACTTACGGGCATCGGTGCCGACGCTGGTCAGCCAGATACAAAAACGCGGGCGCGAATACGAAAATTCCATCCGGCTCGATTACCTGAAACAACTTAACGAACGGTATGAAGCCTGGATTCAACACTACAAAGAAGGGAAACTACTGATTATCGACGTGGACAAAACCGACTTTTTTGCCAACCCGGAAGATCTGAGCAATGTAATCGACCGGATTGACGCCCAGATTCACGGGCTATTTTAAAATGGCTGCGGCCCCGGCCCGTAATTCAGGCCACTGTTCCTCCGGTATTTTTGCCCCCATTACTTCAACTACTTTCCCGGCAAGAAGAGCTCCCAGTTTTCCTGCTTTTTCAAGCGGGTATCCTTCGGCAAGAGCATATAAAAATCCGGCAGCATAAATATCCCCGGCGCCGGTGGTGTCGATACTTTTTGCAGGAATAGCGCCGATTTTAACCTTTTCGTTACCGCTTTTTATAAGAGACCCTTTTGCTCCGGTTTTTACTATTGCAATGTCACACATTCCGGCAATAACATCCAGGGCCGCTTCGGGCTCAAGGCCGGTAAACGATTTTGCCTCTTCTTCGTTTGCAAAAACAATATCAACATATTCAGAAACCAGCTTCTTCAGAAAGTCAAGATTTGCTTCCACTACATTAAAACTGGCCATGTCAACCGCAACTTTCAAACCGGCTTTCTTTGCCATCTTTACAGCTGTTTCTATCAGTTCGTGATTTTGAACCAGGTAACCTTCGATGTGCAGGTATCCATAGTCTTTGAATATACCTTCGGAAAGGTCACCGGGCATCAGTTCCATTGCTGCTCCCAGGTAAGTTCCGAAAGTCCGTTCCGAATCTTTGCTGATCAGGGTAGTAGCTACACCTGTTCCTGTATCGCTGTATAAAAGATGGTTGTTTATGTTATTGCTTTCAAGTTCCTCTTTGAAAAAATCGCCGAATTCATCTTTCGAAATTTTTCCCAGGTAACCGCAAGTCCCGCCCATTTTGGCGATGCCGTGAATGGTATTGCCAGCCGAACCACCGGTATGGATTTCACGGGGCAGGTGACTGGCTCCGGCTTGTATTTTTTGCGAAAGTCCGGCATCGACTAAAGTCATACTACCTTTTAGTAGTCCGAATTGTTTTAGCAGCTTGTCGTCATTAAGTGTGAACATTACATCAACCAAGGCATTCCCGATTCCCAGAATGGCTTTTTTTAAAGGCTTTTCGTTAGTTTTCATTTTCATCATTTTTTTGCAAAAATATTTTTTCTTTTCTGAAAAGCTATTATTTTTGCAACGCTTTTGAAGGAAGTACGATCTTAAAAATAAAAAATTCCCTAGTAGCTCAGTTGGTTAGAGCGGCGGACTGTTAATCCGTAGGCCGTAGGTTCAAGTCCTACCTGGGGAGCCTGTACAAATTGTCAAACGATAAAAACCGTGTAAATCACAAATTTACACGGTTTTTTGTTGTTCGCCCAGCATGTATTCAGTCTAACGGGTGTAAGTCCTTGGCACGCCCGATGGCGGGAAGTGCGCAGCCAAAGACAAGGGTGTCGGTCGAGAGGCCGAATCCGAAGGAAGTCGGCGGCAAACGT
>Ga0183096_1000236_pt1 | contig 96173 bp, 82 predicted proteins | sample Biomet5_FD_127791 | JGI IMG/M metagenome (GOLD analysis project Ga0183096, IMG submission 127791) | Microbial communities from bioreactor (seeded with sewage sludge) at LBNL, California, USA - Biofuel metagenome 5 (version 2) (version 3) | ecosystem: Engineered > Bioreactor > Anaerobic >...
CGCGAGCAGTAGAATGAAATGTCCGTCTAAAAAAGGACGAGATGCAGACAAAAGAGAATCCCATGGGAACCGTGCCATCTTTGGTTTAGCAACAAATCAAAATATACACGGAGACACCATGGGACGGAGACAGGGAAGGCACTGCAGGGGAAGCCATTTCTCTTGGGGCGAGAGGCTCATGCTCCAATACTACTACGCAGGCACCAACGGCTACGCAAAGAACGAAGCCCCACCGTACTGGGAATGATTTTCCAGAAGAGCGCCAAAACGACAGGCAGGGAACTGCGGCGAGGCATGGTGGGGCATGTGCTAGCAGACATCCCGTTTCCTCGGACGGAGTACAATGCGGAGCATGCCCAGATCGACGCGGAGGAGAAGATGGAGTACAAGGGGCCGGCGCCCAAGTCGGGCAGGCACTACCACCTGGTGGACAGGATTGCCTTCCTGATCCTGGGACACAGATACAGCCCCTATGCCGTGCTGAAGACACTCGACAAGGATGAGGCGTGGCCACAGGGGCTGAGGATTTGTGAGAAGACCCTGTACAACTGGATCGAGGCCGGGGACCTGCCGAGAAAGCGCAATACAGGCAAGGGGGGCAAGAGGAAGCATTCCGACGCCGAGTTTGCCGCGCGTTCCATAGAACGGCGCCCGAAGGAGATCCTCAGGCGCTTGGTTGCCGGCCACTGGGAGGGCGACACGGCCTACAGCACGGGGAACGGTCCAAGGGAATGCCTGCTGACGCTTGTGGAACGGAAGGCCAGGATGGAGCTGATAACCAGGATGCCGGACAGGAGCGCGGAATCAGTGAAGGAAGCATTCGACAAGCTGGAGAGGCGGCTCGGAAGCCGCCTGTTCCGACTGATGTTCCTCTCGGCCACGTTTGACAACGGCAGTGAGTTCTCCAATGTGCCAGGCCTGGAGAAGTCGGTACTCACCAAGGGCGACAGGACCATAGTGTATTTCGCCCATCCCTATTGCTCCTGCGAGAGAGGCACTAATGAGAACCACAACGGTATCATCAGGAGGTTCCTTCCCAAGGGAACGGACTTCGCCTTCATCAAGGCCAAGGAAGTAAAGGGGATCCAGGACTGGATGAACTCCTATCCAAGAAGAATCCTCAATGGCTCCACACCCCTGCAATCCTTCAAGGAAGCATTCGCGCTGATGGACCATAACATCAAGATGCTGGAGGCATGCTGATGAAGAAAACCAAGAAAGTATGAAAGGGACATTTCTCTTTACAGGAAACCCCTATCCATAATCAGAGATGATTTTCTTTTTTCCCCTTGCGATAATGTGGTATTATTAAATGATAATGATTATCGGAGGTCTTATGGACAAAGGAATCGAAGCAAAGATTATCGAACGGATTGTGAAAGACGAAGCGCTGAAGAAACAGATCATGGGTATGGATGCAAAAGTGGCGCAGGCGTATCTTATCAAACTCGGTCTGTCGAAGGTGAGTGAGGAAGAAGCCGGGAAATTGCTTGAAAGAATGAAGGAATTTCTTGCGGACGGAGCCCTCACCGACGAGGAGTTGGAAAAGGTTGCAGGAGGAAATGAGGGAGAGAAAGCCGGCAAAGAAGATTCATGTTTTGGTGAGGTTGATAAGCCTAATCCGAATGGGAGTGTCCCTATAGCGTTTTCCCTCTTGTAGATTTTCTTCAGATCTTTCATGAAAGGTTTGATGTCCTTGGTTGTCACAAACTTCGTTGAGGAACGGATCTGGTGGATGATGCATCGCAGGGTTTTTGTCTGCGGATAAATGGCGGTTATGGCATCTACGAAGCCTGTTAGTCCATTCCACGCATGTAATCAGCACATCCTGCATACAGCGGTCATTGAGGTCATTCAGGACACCAAGCCGGTACTTTGCACTCTCATTCCCGCCTATCCTCAATACATGCCAAGTACATCCTTTGTGCCGTCCGTACGGATTCCAAGTGCTATGGAGACAGCTTTCTTCACTACTATGTTATCTTCTTTGACATGGTAATGGATTGCGTCCATGAACATGACTCTGTACGACGAATCCAGGGGACGCGTCTGCCATGCCTTCGCTTCAGGAAGAATAGGGTCTGTGATTTCGGTTATCATCTCAGCGGATGCTTCTATGCCGTAGATGTCATTCAGGTGGTCCGATATGTCGCGGGTGGTCATCCCCTTGGCGTACATTGAAATCATCTTGCCTTCAATGTCCGAAACATCTCTCTGGTACTTCTTCACTGCCTGCGGCTCATATTCACCATTCCTTCCCGCGGAACGCCAATTGCGATGTCTCCGTATGACGTGGTTACCGTCTTCCGGCTGTGACCATTCCTGCTGTTCGGAGTATCTTCTATGGTACGCTCGTACTTGTCGTACCCGAGATGGTCATCCATCTCTCCTTCAAGCATGCCTTGCAGCACTTGGCGCAAAGATTTCCTTCAACGCATCCTGAATGTCTGTTGCTGTTTTCGGCTGGAACTCTTCTATGAACTTTTTATCAGTTCCTGCCTTTCCTTTGTCTGCTCGTTCTTCTTAACCATGAAAAGCACCTAAGCATTGCTATTGTACTATGTCTAGGTGCTTCGGTGAGAATTTACACAAAATTATTTACACGCTCACTACTTAGGCGAAGCCCACGATGTGCTCACACCCTCCACCGTAAAGGTGTAATAGGTATCAACCATCCCCGTAATTGTGCTACCGGAGAGCGTTCCCTCCCACGTCTCATTCCACTGGCGATCGTAGAAGTAAATCTTCCCATTCTTCACTTCCCCAGTCAGCTTTGTGGTGCCAGCAGAAATATTCTTCTCGTTATTCTGATCGAGTGTGAACGAAGTGCCATCGATAGAAGTTACCGTCAACTTTCCACTCTGATTTGCGGAAGTACTCCAATTCATTACGTCACCAATGTTGAACGGAACTTGACTCGTCTTTACTATTTGTTTCTTCTCCTTGATGAGCATAGAGAAACCATTGTACTTACATTCCAAACGATCGGAATAAACCATACAATCCCAAACTTCCTTCAATGACCCAACGTTGAGAATCACCGCACGGCTGCCATTCTCTATAAAGCCCCCATACATCGTCTGTACGCCGATATTTTGGGCGACCTCATTTGTTTGTTTCTGTACGAAAACATCACCAGAAACAGAATCAACAGTCATCGTGCCATAATACCCTGAAGAACTCTCCCATTTCAAAGTTGCACCAACCCTAATGATTGATGTACCAAACGCAAAAGAAGCAACAAAAACAACTGCAACAATTAATAATATTTTTTTTCATCTGTACGCATATATTGTGATATTTTTATCATAAAGTAGCCAAAAAGCAATTTCAAAGGTTGGCTCAAGCAATATTGAACTGATGGCGCGCAGTAGAATGCATTGACAGGGAAAATGTATATATAATAGAAAGATCGACAAATCTTGCTAATGGGGGATGCGGACGTTTTCTTGGACGTAGTTATGATGCTAAACCAAGACCTCTGCGATAGGCAACAATGCTCTCGCAGCTCTGCAGTATGCTGCCAACACCAACCAGAGAATTGTTGACTCAGAATGCGTCAGAAAGTCGAAACGTGTTCTCTGGGGAACTTCGAGCATGGCTCTCAGGAGATTACAATTCCTGATTTCTCGGAGGGACGTCATGCCTGATTCAGCACTGTACGTAACGCCAGGCATACATGAATACATTGAGCAATGACAGTCGGAGCAGACTTCTTCAGAGACCTGGCCAGGGAGTTTTCAATACTTTCGGGGAACAGCATCCTCACGCAGGGGCTCTGCATGAAGCTCTTCCGCGGCTATTACAGCCAATCCTTTGATGGTGAATGCATGTCAGGCCTCATAAACGGAGTCATGCATCCCGCTGACAACTAGCCTGTTCTCTATTCAAGGTGTAATGGTCGGCCCCTTTGGGGCCATTTTCATGTCCCAGGACATAGCTGTCTTCCATTGTTTATGAGCACAATAATGGAATTGGGTAAGCATGAACATTTTGAAGAAAACTCAGCAAGAATAATTCTGAGTGAGCATATCAATTTACTGTTTCACTCTACACTTTTTCAGCTCCAACTTGCTTATACCTGACATTACCAAACATTACCCACTGAGAGATAATCTCAACTTAACTACTTTAAATATAAATACATAACAGTATCGTATCATTGTACGTTGAAATAATCTTGATACGTTGTGAAAAGCATGCCGACGTATGAATGAGAAAGATGATAGCGGGCTAAGAATATGACACGAAAAAAGGAGATGTGCAAGAAATTACCGTACGATAACGTAAAAAGCATGTTGTGATAACAGAAATGGGTATGATAACGTAGAAAAAGGTTGACACGATCGAATGAGAGTAGCCAGTTTAGCAAAAACCTGCTGTAGAGCGTAGAATGCAGGTTTTAGGTGTTTTCAGCCAATTCTCATTCCGGATTCCTGATCGTATTGTGTGGTTTGAAAGGCAGTTTGTTCTTGATGCAGTACGCTTCTGCAAAGCTGTCCTTTGCTACTGTTATGGATGGAATAGAATCAAAACTGCGAAGAAACTCATCTCCGATGGAAGTGACTGAGGCTGGAATGATTATGGTTTCCAATGAAGACATTTCAAATGCCCAGGGTTTTCAAAACAGTACCTTGGACGGAATCACTGATCACCATAAGCCTCATTCATCAATCTCAGGTTTTCCCTCATCTCATCCACTATCTCTTGAGGCCCAACGACCCTTGCCTGACATCCCATCGAGAGTACCCATCTCTCGAAAGCCCATTTGTTTCTGATCGTGATGGCTATCTCAATCGAGCCGTCATCCTTTTCCTCAATGACGGCATCTTCCGGCCACTGTTTCTCTTTCTCAAAAAAAGCCTGGTCTGGGTCAATCCAGACCTTGACCCGTTGCGGTGCCTCATATCCGATTCCAAAAGGATCATCAAGGCTCTCAACTCCTGGAGTCTGCTTTGGAACGACGAATGTCTCAGCGAGCATCGATATCCTGACAATCCTGGAGCACGCGTTGATCAAGGTATCCTCACGTCCTGGATGATACGAGTACAGGTACAGGTTCCCATCCTGCAGGAACACGTTCATCGGCCACAAGGTATAGGTCTTCGGCTCCTCGGCATAGGGACTCCGGTACGTCATCTCGACCGGATGGCTGCCCCGTATCGCCTCAAAAAGCAGGGAAAGGTCTCCCTTGGCATTGTCCTGCAGTTTCTGTGACAGACCGTTCAAAGAATAGACCGGCAGCATGGACCCTTTGCCGGAGTGCGTGAGGATCGCTCCGATTTTTCCCAGATGATCCTCCAGCGAAGAAGCCATCTCGTCATAAGCCGGCGACCTTTTGGCCTGTGACAGCATGAGTGTGAGCATCATCCTGTCGGAATCCGTCAGAACGGGAAGCATCATGACGGCTCGACCGATGTCATTGGCGGAATCCTCCGGGAGGAAGTAATGAATCGTGTTGTTCTCCGACGGGTCTTCCTCCGCAAGCCCCATGCATGTTGAGATCTCGGTTATCAACCTGCAGGCCGTAGCCTTGCTGATTCCAAGCTCGTCCTGAAGCATTTTCCTTGATATCCTTCTCCCCGTGTTGCGGAAGAAGAACAAAGCTCCTTTCTGGATCAAATCCTGGGAAACTCCGTTTGCCATCTCCGACCTCCGATATCTGAACCATATCACAAAGTCGTCTCATGATGTGAGACGGCTTTGTGCTACCATGCACCCGAAAGGAGAGAACCGACATGACCGACAGCATGGATGGGAAGAATCATTCTGAAGGGAACACGATCCGGTTGCTTGACCACATAAGGCTTCATCCTGACATGTACGCCGACCCAAACAAACCGATTGTCATGACCATGCTCAAGGAGGTCATCGACAACTGCGTTGACGAGCACATCCAGGGTTTCGGGAATCAGATCATCATCGGACATGAAGACGGCGCATTCTCTGTCAGGGATTATGGACGCGGCATTCCTTTTGACAGACTGTTTCAGGCATGTACCAGCCTGGATATCGAGCAGGGGAAGCGAAACACGGAGACTTTGTTCCATTCCATCGGTCTCAGCGGATTGGGGTTGAAACTGGTGAACGCCCTGTCCTCGGTTTTCTCGGTGACGACCTTCAGAAATGGGAAAGCCTGCAGTGTGTCATTCCAATGTGGGGTATTGGACAAACAGGCAGAGGAGGATTCTGGAGAACCGGATGGAACGCTTGTCCGCTTCATGCCGGATGGAAACCTGGCCAAAGCCGAATGTGACGGGAACGAGCTGTGGGATCTGGTCCGGATGTATGCCTATCTGAATTCGAACCTTGTGATGGAACTCAACGGTCGAAGCATCCATGCAACAGGCGGTCTGAGGAATCTTGTGGAGGACCTTGCTGATGCGGAAAGCGGTCCTGTAATTCACTATAAAGATGAGTTTCTGGAGTATGCCTATGCATTCATGGATGAAATAAAAGCCTACGACCAAATCTTCTCATTTGTGAACAGGCATCGGACCACAGGCGGGGGGCCTCATCATGACGCATTCAGGAAGTTTGTCGTAGATCTCCAGACGGACAGGCCGGTCATCGCCGCCATATCCGTATCCATCCGGAATCCAGTATTCACCGATCAAAGCAAGGCAATGCTTCAGGACAACATCGAAATCGAGAGGATGGTTGGGAATGAAATAGCAAGACAAGAGAAAAGAACCGTGTTCCTGAATATGGATGAGGAGACAGAAGCGGATGACATAGAGGCCGTCGGAGATTATCTGAAGGCGGGATTCCATCCTTTCGGCGCAATGGACTTGCACGGTTCCCCATTCATCACATCCATCGAGTCCTTGCGCATGGTCAGGCTTCTGGTCGGTCATGGTCTGGATCTCAACACCAGCACATGGTCGACGACGCTTGCAGAGACGTGGCTGGGCAAATGCCCGGTACTTGAGTTGGAGGCTTCCATTGGATTCCTTATCGAACGCAAGGATGCGCTGTGCATCTCCTCGATGAGTCTGATAGCGCCTTGGTTTTCAAGGCTGGTCGAAATCCCGGAGTGCAAGAACCTCACTGGGAGGCTTTTGGAAAAGGTGTTGGACGGGCTTGGCGCAAGTCCAAAACCCCAAGACATGCAAGCGGTTCTCGGGTCCTGCAACTCGTCAAAGTTCAAGTATGCCAGGATGCTGATGGAGCACGGGTACGACATCAATTCCCGTGATTGCTTGGGAAGCACGTGCCTTCATCTGCTCTTGTCGGGACCTGTCCAGAAATACGACATCATGGCGGTGCTGCACTTCTTCATTGACAATGGTGTCGACATCAATATCGCCGACAGGTTCGGTGAGACTCCGGTTTCCCTCCTGGTAAGGAACTGGCGGAACGCTTTCTATGACAATACAGGTCTGGCTCTCCCTGGAGAAAGGACAAATCCGTCTCTCCCCATGGCTAATTACCCGGGGCTGTTCCGGCAACTTGTTGCTTGCGGCGCTCGCCTTGATGGATGTGTCGCCGATGTCGGCTGTGGAGGATTGACCCTCCTGATGATCGCATTGGGTACCGGATCACCTGATGCGGTAAGGACCATATTGGCAACAGGACCGGATTTGGAAGCCGTAGACCAGAAGGGACATACGGCGTTCGACAGGGCGATGATCTCATCGGGCATCGAGTGTGTAAGACTGTTGGCGGACGCCGGAGCGGACTTCAGCCATAGTCATGGCGATGTCGCCGGCAGGACTCCTCTGATGCTTGCCCTGGAGCATTCCTACAAAGACTCGGAGGAAAAGGTCAGGCTGTTGGTCGGGAGGAATGTCGATGCCAATGTGAAAGACAGGCACGGAAGAACAGCCATGATGTTCGCCTGCAGAAATTGTCGGAGACTGGAGATCCCACTGTTGCTTGCCCCGCTTTCAGATTGTACCTGCGTGGACGAGAAAGGGGCCGGCATCCTGGATTATCTTGGTTTGAACAAGTACATGGCATACCAAGACAAACGAAAGATCCGATCGATAATCCGTAATCAGCGGATTGACGGGTTCATAAGCACCAGTTGGTCCAAAGCATGATGATCATGGATCAGTCTGGAGCGCAGCGGCTCAAGGACAACGAGATGATTCTCTCAAACGAGAGGTGGATGTTTCGCTTTACACGGTGATTTTTCTGGACAATCAAGAATTTGAGGATTAGGTCAATAGGAGGCCAAGATGAACTGCAAGTATTACATTAGTGGAACAGGGAAGTGCTTAAATCCAAATACTGGTGATGATAAGTATTTCTGTGTTCATCATGCGGGTTTGTACGACAACGTCCGTACAGAAGATTTTTCCGAGGAAGTGTACTTCGCTCCTTGGATCGGGGTTGATTATGAAAAGCGGCATTTTTTCGGGAAAAGAACACTGGTCTTAGGGAACAGCCACTACTGTTCGGAAAAAGAAGTTGATTGTGAAGAACGTAAGGAACTGGGTTCCTGTCCAAGAATCCGATATCAAGATTGCTGTTATAACACAATACAAGCTATGGTACTACGCTTCAATTTCGTTCAGCGATGTGCACTCTGTGTTGTTGGTGGCTTGACGGAAGAAGAGATTCAACAAAAAGAAAAAGTCAACTTTGCACGAGATTCAATATGTTTCTATAATTTTGTCCAGGAATCGTTATGGAATGGAAGTGCATCTCCGAGTACCCTACAATGCAAGAAATCTGATAACGCGTTCTTTGAAGTCTTGGAAAAGCTTCGCCCGGAATTGGTGATTGCTCTTGGGACATCGCATATGTACAAGGATCTGCCCGGAGATGCGAGTCGTTATCCGGAAAGGTGGAAAGAGAATGAACCTTTCCGTTTTGAAGATACGGATATAAGCAATGGGCATTACATCCTGAATGATTCAACTGAGATCCCACTTCTCTTTATCTGTCATCCAGCTGCTCGTGAATCTTATGATCCCTTGTTTTGGAACAGGGCCATCGCTGCCTTTGCGGAGAAGAATGAATAGGAATCCAGGCAACCAATGACGGAATCAGAATTATCCCCCCCTGTCACAAGGGACGGAAATCCTGTAGGGTTGGGAAGAGGTGTACCTCTGAAGTAAAAAACTCCGAGATCGAGTCCAGAAGCACGCAATATCGTAGTTGCAGATGGCTTGAAGCTTGGAACAGGGGCACATCCCTGTTCTGCGGGTATGATGCCATAGGAGGGTGTCGAAGCCGTCACACCGCATCAGATCATGCAGCATTACAACGTTTTTCCTTGAATCCATCAGCCAGAAGACTATCAAGCAAAGAATCCCGGATTGCTCGTTCCAATGAGGTTTCCGTAAAGGTATCAATTCCACTTGGCAAAAAGACTATGTCTTTTGTATTCGGCATCCGCGCGAATCCCTTTATGGAAAGCTTAGAATCAATTTCGGTCAACTCTGACTTTTGCGACGATTGGGAATGGGACAATAGTCATTGGAGAGTACATGCATGCATTGAGCCTATCTGCGACTGAAGTTTCTGTCATTACCTCGCCAAACGCTGAACTCCAAATCGGATAGACTCGAGTGTGGCTTCTTAGAACTAAGGACGGTGAGTAGAGAGGGAGAACATGGAGCCATCGTGCTCCTTCTACTGTTTCCGACAAGTCTGCGATATCGGGTGATGAAAAATTCTGAAAGGTTCATCCGGGTAGAATAAGCGCTATGTATTATGAGTCAAGCAAATTCACCGATAAAAGGAACAACAGAGTATGTGTGACCAAATTATTCCCGAAATCAGGAAATGTGCATAATAGACGATTTGCTTTTAATCAAACCTTTCCTGTGTTATGAAGATAGAAGGAATGTAATAAGTGATCTGTTTTCTCCTATTGAATCTTCGATAAACGGCGACGTTTTCGCCAATCCGACACCCCGTGCGCTGGCAGCGCTGCATTCAAACGAAGAAAAGAAGGATGAGCGTTTCGACGTATACGACTATGGGGCGATTCATCGGTTGCTGGCTGAAAACACGCTGGACTCGTTTAGGAAGAGCGATACAAGGCCGCTGGGAAACATGCTGCTTACAGGTGCAACCGGCTTTTTGGGCGCACATGTGCTGCATGAATACATCGGATGTTACAGTGGCGTGGCCTACTGCCTTGTTCGTGGCGCCAATGGCGAGAAGCGGCTGATGAATATTCTGCATTACTACTTTTCAGACACGTTTGAATCGTTGTTTGGCTCTAGAATTGTGGTGATTCGAGGTGATGTAACCGATTCCGACGCCTTTGCGGCATTGTCGGATGCGCCAATCGATACGGTGATCAACTGTGCCGCCAACGTCAAGCATTTTTCCGCCGGCACGGATATCCACGATATCAACGTAGGCGGTGTGCGCAACGCCATAGCCTTTGCACGTGCAAAGGGCTGTAGGCTTGTGCAGATTTCCACTGTCAGCGTGGGCGGCATGGCTGTTCCCGGTACTACCCCCACGCTGGACGAGACCATGTTGTACTTTGGGCAGGATCTGTCCAACCAGTATGTCTCCAGCAAATTCATAGCGGAACGGTTGGTGCTGGAAGCGTGTCTCAACGGATTGGACGGGAAAATTATCCGAGTAGGAAACCTCATGGCGCGCAACTCTGATGGGGAATTCCAGATCAACTTCAACACCAACAACTTCCTGAACCGGTTGAAGGCCTACGCGAGTTTGGGCCTTATGACTTACGCTCAGGCAGCTGCGGCTACGGAACTCGCGCCCATTGATTGCACGGCAAACGCAATCCTGCGCCTGTCCAGCACACCCACAGCCTGTCGGATTTTCCATGCGTATAACGACCACGAACTGTTCTTCAGCGATATCGTGGAGCAGATGAACGAACTGGGGTTGGATATTGCTCTTTGCGAAGAAGACACCTTTGCGAAGGCGTTCAGCGCGGCTGAGGCGAATCCGAACCGTATGGATATCCTCAGGCCTCTCATCGCGTACAAAAATTCAGGAACGGATAGGACATTGATGCCTGTAAAGACAACAAACCGCTACACCAGCCAGGTGCTGCTTCGGATGGGCTTCCATTGGCCCATCAGCTCACAAACATACATCCGTCAGTTTCTTCTGATGGTTCAGGAATTGGGGATTTTTGATTGTGGATAACAGAACTGCTGAAATCGTGAAAAGTAAATTTTCCGAATATCTGTTGCCGACCATGATGAATGCCGCGGCCGTATCTATGGCTTCGGTAGTGGACGGCATAATTGTCGGAAACCTCCTTGGTAGCTCCGCATTGGCGGCGGTGGGATTGTGTTCGCCGTTTATCTTTGGCAACAATGCGATTTTCTCTCTATTTACGGTGGGTGGCATCACCTGTGCGAGCATCGCGCGAGGAGAACGCAATGAAGAACGTTCCAATCGCTTTTTCACCGCGTGTCTACTGGTCGGTGTGGCCGTCATGCTGCTGTATTCGATGGCGGTGACGATTTTTGCGAAACCGCTGTGTGCTGCGCTGGCTGGCGGAGACGCGGCGCTTGCCAGTGAAGCTTGCAATTACCTTTCAAGCCTTATCTGGACGGGACCGTTTCTTATCTTCTCCATGTGCAGCGCTCAGTTTTGGAAGGTGGAGGGGAACCCCAAGTCATCCACTCGGATTTCGCTCATCGCCAACGGCGTGAATCTGATCTGCGATTATGTATTGATTCGTTATCTACACATGGGGATTCGCGGAGCGGGTTTGTCCACAGTACTTGGCTACATGATCGGCGTGCTTTTCACGTTGGGCTACTACCGCTGGCCAAATCGAAGCTTTCTCTTTCAACGGCCAGGCAGATGGTTGTTTCCCTGTATAAAGGATATTGTCGGCAAAGGCGCGTTTCGCTTTGTCACCAGTACGGCGTCGCTTGTCCAAAACCTGATCATCAACACCCTGATAATCAGGACGTTTGGCCCTGATGGGTTGGCTGTTCTGACCGTATGCATCAACGCGATGATGATCGCAATCATCTTTATTGGCGGAACGTCTGAAACATTGCATCCCATACTGTCCACCTTGTTCGGCGAGAAAGACATATACGGCATCCGGGAGGCATTTCGGCGGGCGTTCGTGATTATGCTGGCACTCTGCGTGTCGCTGGCATCGGCGTATATCGCTTTTCCCGAAATGGTTGGCAGGATATTCGGAATTACCGGTAACCTCTCCATATTGGATATGGCCCTTCGCCTGTACGCGGTGTATATACCGTTTTATGCCGTAAGCCAACTGTTACAGACACTGTATAACAGCACCGGTCACAGCAAGAACAGCGTGTACTTGTCCGTAGTGGAAGGCTTTGTGTTGATTAACGGATACGCACTGCTCCTGTTCGCAATAAACAGCTCTCTGTTGTGGCTCTGTTACGCCTTAGGCAGCGCGACCATATTACTATTGGCGGCAGGTTATGCCGCTTGGACGCGGCGGAAAGAGCCTGGTCTTCATGGAATACTGCTGCTCCCAGAGCAACAAACCTTTGTACAGTGGCAGTCAAGCTTTTCCGCCGACAATGAACATGCCTCAGCGCTTTCTCAGGGGATTATTGACTTCTGCAAGCAGATGCAGCTTCCCGGTCGGTTAACCAACCATATGGCGGTGGCGGCGGAGGAGATGGCGGTAAACACCGCTTTGGTAAACCGTGACGGAAAACCCGTAAAAATCGATGCCATGGTGGGCGTGTCGGATGATGAGGTTCTCCTTCGAATACGGAATAACGGCGTCCTGTTTAATCCGCTGGCATACAATGAGGACAATAGTCTCATCCATGAAAGCATTGATCTCATGGTGAAACTGTCCACCAGCGTCAACTATTCGCACCAATTGGGTTTTAATACCGTGACGCTGAGCTTTGCCCGCCCGGGTGCTGATGCATGAGGCTTTCCTTCTTCGATATACGTTCATCTCTGCCGCAGAACTGGCGAGAATTGGTTACGCCTTCCCGGCAAAGACGAGCGGAAAAATATCTTCGAAACGAAGATCGACTGCGCTGTCTGGGTGCGGGGATTCTGCTGGCTCAGGAATTAAACGTTTCATCAGATGACGAGATTATCCTCGGTTCGTGGGGGAAACCTTGCCTACGCGATAACAGGGCGCAGTTCAACCTATCCCATTCGGGAAACATGGTGGTATTGGCTGTATCGGATGCGCCTATAGGCGTAGATGTCGAGCAAATCCGGCATTCTCCATTGGATCAGGATGCAGCGATGCAATGCTTTACGCCGAAAGAAGCGGAATGGTTGCAGAGCCAAAGAGGAGACGTGGCTTTTTTCCGGCTTTGGACGGGCAAGGAAGCCATCATGAAAGCCACGGGCAAAGGCCTCTCCCTCAATCCCGCCTCATTTTGCATACTGCCTTTGGAAAATGGGGTGCATGTATGCAACGGTCAAGCGTGGAATATGACTTGGATGTCCGTGGATGAACATATGATCTGCATAGCAGAGGCAGCGAGGCAAATGGAATAGTGCCGGCTCTCCTCTCAGATTATGCTTCCATTGCCTTCAATCCCTTACTGATGCCCCGCGTTGTTCTTCATGAAAGCAAAAACCTGAGATCATCGTAAAGAGTAGCGGGGATGCCACGTGAGGCGTGAATCGGACAAACCTGTGAATTATCAATCTGTCCGGCTTCATCGCCAGTGACAGCCTGTCATGATGGCTCCGGCGATGGTGGGATCGAGCACAATAGAGTTTGCAATGAAAAAAGAAAGACAAAGCGATTGGGGATCCAGATGTTCCGTAAGCCATGCAATTCAAGAGAAGCAGACATGGAAATGAAACACATCATCCGACGTATAGGGGGAAGAGACCAGACGGTAGAACGGATTTGGCATGCTTTCAAGGCCGATACGGAATTGCCACATACCTTGCTTCAGCGGTGACCTGAGGACTAGGGTAGGGGACATTTGTATCCTTGCGTACGTTGTCTTTGGAGGGTGGCGATGCCGTCATAGGGCGTTTGGAAATCATGCAGTATGGAATAAGCTTGCAGTGAATGCGGTTGTCGGCAGAGGCCGTGTGAGAAGGACGGTTCATCATCGATGACCATTCGCGATAATGAAACGCAATGATGTGTTTCGGCATAGCTTCATTGTCAGGAAGATTCGGGAAACAGAGGATTGCGATGGTCCTGGATTTCTCCTGCATTTCGTTCACGATTTTCAGGTATTCTTCGTGGATCTGGTGAGATGCATCCGTCTCAACAACACCTTCCGCAATTGTAGTTATGAGTTGTCTGGGATACCCGCCAAAGAAAATACCGGAGATGAAGACATTTGTGTCAAATTGGCTTTCTCTTTTTGCTTTTGCCGAACTTCTTTGATCATCTTTTCGACATCATCTTCAGCCTGGCCTACTGATGCCTGGAAGTCTTGAAGCATTTGGACAAGCTGACTTCCTCCTCCTTTTTCATGAGCTATGAATCGCTTCCGATCAAGGACTTGGATTCCTGCCCGGTCAATTCATATGCCATCGGGGCGTGCCTGGCTTCATCGCGTGACCTTCACGTGCTTCTCACATCACCCCTCCGGGAACGGAAGTTTTTTATTGTTTGGTGTCCTTGCTCAAGGGGTATGCAAGGTGCCGTCCGGCAACCGCATCTCGGTCCATTGGGTAGGTTTCTCGTGAGGGGGAAATTTCTGTGCTTCCTGTTCATTGAAGTCCACACCATGCCCGGGAACCTCATGCAGAAGCAGTGTGCCATCCTTGTATACCGGAGATCCGGGGAAAATTTCCTCTGCATGGGGGCCGAATCCATAATACTCCTGGATGCCGAAATTGGGGGTTGCGAAGTCAAGATGTGTTTGGACTGCCATCGCTATAGGTGTCATGTCCAGCGGCCCATGCCATGCAGTGCGTACTCCATTGAGTTCTGCAAAAGTTGCGACCTTCTTGGCCGGCGTCAAACCTCCAATGGCGCTGAGATGACACCGGATGAAATCGATCAGGTGGTTCCCGATGAGTGACATCCACTCATTTTGGTTGGTGAAGTTCTCCCCAATGGCCAATGGAGTCGAGCAGACATCCCGGATCCTTTGGAACCAAGGAAGCATTTCACTTGAAAGCGGGTCCTCCATGAAGAAAAGGTGTAGGGGCTCAAGTTCTTTTGCGAAGGAGACTGCGTCTGTGGGATCAAGGCGCTCATGGGTATCGGTGATGAGTTCCACGGTGTCACCATATGCATCACGAATGGATTCCAGCAAATCCAACGTGTTCTTGATGTGGGATTTGGGATCGTAATGCTTGCACGTATTTGCCAGACAGAGGTAATCCTCGTCCTTCGAGGGCTTATCGAATGCTGTGTACTCAAGTCGGATGTATCTGCAACCGCTTTTTACTGTGGCATCCACCAATTCCATGATCTGTTCCTTGCGGGGGGCGTTGCAATGGCGGTAGACAGTGACTTTATCCCTGCATTTCCCACCAAGGACGTCATACAAGGGCATGCCTGCCATTTTGGCTTTGATATCCCATAATGCCATGTCTATTCCTGACACCGCATTGTTTCCTATGGGGCCGTTTCTCCAATAACCGTTGACCATGAGCAGTTTCCAGATGTCTTCGATTCTTGTGGCATCCCTGCCAACCAACAAGGGTGTGAAGCTTTTTTCTATGACATCCTTGACGGCAAAGGCACGGTATGCATGGCTGGCGCAACCAAGGCCGTAGAGACCATCTTGGTTGGTGTCGATTCTCACAACGACAAGGTTCTGCCCGTCAGGGCATGTCAGATATACATGGATTTTTGTGATTTGTGTTTTCATAGTGCCTTTACTGTTTCCCCTTCGATGAGTTCTACTGGAGAATAGACTTTCAGGGGGAGGCAATGACCTCCTTTGAATTGCCAAAGCAATTGGTTCACCGCAGCTTCGGCGATGATTTCAATATGGGCTTCGATTGTTGTCATTTTGATCACCGACAAGGTCATGTTGTTCAGGTTGTCGTAACCAATCACGGAAAAATCATTCGGCACGGAGAGTCCCATCTGGTGCAAGGCCTGCATGGCTCCAAATGCGAGACGATCGTTCAGACCAAATATTGCAGTGGCGTTGGTTTTATGGGTCTCAAGGAATTGTTTCAGGCGTTTTGCTCCTGCCTCTATCTCCCAGGAATCAGCAAGGATGACGTCATCATCCTTGAGAAGTATGCCGGATTCCGCAAGCGCTCGTTTGAAACCAACCAACCGCATTTGGTTAGGTATCGCTGAAGATATTCCCGACAGGACCAAAATGTGCTTGTGCCCTTTCTCCACGAGGTATCGTCCGGCCAGGTAAGCTCCTTTCTCATTGTCAGAAAGGATTGATGGTACCCGGGGGTTTTCATTATTCACCAAGACACAAGGTATCCGGGCCTGAATGGCATCATTGATGTAGCTCACATTGTAATTGCTTACAAGCACGACACCATCCAACCCGAGGGTTCCGACGATGGAGAGGAGATTGTCATTTAAGGTTGAATAAATCAAGGTACATTCTTGTTTTTGTAATTCTCTCTCAATGTCACAAAAGAGGTTGCTGTAAAACATTTCGTTGATCGTATACCCGGGAGGGAGGAGGAAACCGATTTTTTGGGTCTTGTGGATAATTGTCTCCTCCATTGTCTTCGCTTCGCTTGGTATTTTTGTTTCTTTCCCGGCGTGCTTTTCCACAAGGCCTTCATCACTCAACTGCTTGAGCGCTTTGCGTACCGTGCTTCTGTCAACGCCATATGTGGAAGCTATTTCGGATTCTGGTGGGAGTACGGAATTCTTGGCATATGTTCCGTCAAGGATTTTCTGTTTAATGTCATCATGTATCTCTTTATATTTATACATATCACTATCCTTATCTCCTGAAAAACCTCTTCATGTCTAGTATGAATAAAAACCAACAGGTGTGTTTTTATATCATACTAGATGGTCTTTTCTCCGATGTCAATGATGTTTCATTACAAACATGTTGCTTTTTGGGGAACAATGGTATATATACTCTTTGGTAAGAGAAAAAGGAGTGAATTCATGGTCGGATGTTTTTATTGTGAAAATGGTGAGAAGCTAAAAAGCTTGATGATCAAGGTGTACGAATTTCAGAAAACAAATGTTTTCTTGAATAGGGATCAAAAGCATCTGGGACGTTGTGTTGTTGAACTGAAAGATCATAAAACCGAGTATTTTATGATGACTGATGAAGAGCACAAGGATTTCTTTTTTGCTTTATCTGTAACTGCAGAAGCGATTTATGATTTATTTAAACCTGATAAGATTAATTATGCCACATTTGGAGACTTGGTCCCCCATGTGCATGTCCATGTGGTGCCAAAGTACAAAGACGGATTGCAATGGGGCGTCCCTTTTGATGACAGCGTTCCTAAGAAAATCCTTTCTGACAGTGAATATGCTGATCTCGTAAAACGGCTTTCCCAGAAAATAGAAGAGATATGCAAGAGGAAGGAAAAGGGGAAGAAATGATTTTCCAATTCTAAATTTAAAATGAACCTATTGGAAAAAACTTGACAACCTGTATGTTGGATGTTAGCCTAGCTTGTGGTGAAATCAATCATCAGAAAAATGGAGGATGGAATGAAAAAAGTATTATTGTCGGCTCTTGTCATCTCTCTTGCGGTTTTCGCAGTGTGCGCGCAAGGGCAAAAGGAAGGGACTGTATCCGGCGTGAAGGAATACAGGCTTGCGACTGATGCGGCGTTGGATTACCCGACGACAAAAGCACTTGTGAAGTTCGCGGATCGTGTCGAAGAACTTTCCCAAGGTAAGATGAAGATCAAGATATATGAATCTTCAATTCTTGGCGATGAAGTCTCTTACCAAGAGCAGTTGCAATTGGGTACGGTCGATTTTGCGAAGCTTTCCATTGGCACGATAAACGGCCTTTACCAAGACCTACAGGTGTTCAACCTTCCGTTCCTGTTCAAGAATGGAGATGAGATGTGGAAAGTCTTGAACTCTGAAGTCGGGCAGTGGGTTCTTAACGGGTTGAATGAGTATAAGATACAAGGCATCGGCTTTACAGATAATGGCAGCAGATGTTTTTATACGAAATTCCCAGTCAATTCGATCAAGGATTTTTCTTCCAAGAAGATTCGTGTCCAGGCGAACAAGATCATGACCAGCATGGTGAAAGGACTTGGCGGAAACCCTGTGAACGTATCGGCGAATGAAGTGTACAGCGCATTGCAGACTGGTGTGGCTGATGGTGGAGAAAACAACATGAACACCATCCTTACGGAAAGTTACTATGAAATTGCAAAGTATGTGACGCTTGACAATCATACTACCGGCATGGACGTAATTTGTTGCAATCTCGATCTCTGGAAGAGTTTCTCTGATTCTGAGAAAGCGATCATCAAGCAGGCAATGGCTGAGGCGACAACGTATGACCGCCAGATTTGGAATGAATCCATCAATGCCGCGTTGAAAAAGCTTGCTGACAATGGTGCCGTCATCTCGACTCCGAGCAATGAAGTGCTTGATTCCTTCCGGAATGCCATGGCGCCTCTATACAGTGAATACTCACCGAAACTTGGTAAATGGATTGATGCCATCAACAAAGTCCTTGGACGTTGAGTTTTCCCTGCATGCTCCGGTTGTTTGCCGGAGCATGCTTTGCACATCAGCAAACGTATTTTTGATTTCCTCATAAGTGATGATCAGGTTATCAGGAGAAGACTATGAATCAGAAAACCAAGGCAAAGGTTGAACATGGTATCAATGAACTCTTTGCCATCGATGAAGGCATATGTTTGGTTGCCTTGTTCTTCATGGTTTGCACCGTGACGGCACAGGTGATTGCTAGGCTTTTTAATGGAAACATCTTTTGGTGTGAGGAAGTCATGCTCATCCTCATGGATCTTCTGCTTTTCCTCTTGTTGCCGATAGGCATCAAGGAGGATCTTCTCATTAGCGTGGAAGTTTTCGCAAAGCATTTTCCAAGACGAATCAAAGTCTTTTTGGTGTATTTTTCTGATGTTGTGCTCCTCATGGTTGCGATTTGCATGGTTGTTTATGGAAGGAAACTTATCGAGGTGAAATCCACATTCCCCCAAACGGGACTTCCTCGGAAGTATTTGTATTACATAACCATCATCAGCGGAATCCTTTGCATCATAGTATTGGCCGCCAAATTCTTTGGATTGTTCAAGACCAATGTGGAAAAAGAATTCCTTGATGGAGAAGCAATCACCCAAGAAAACAAAGAAAAAGAGGCAAGCAAATGAATTACGCTTTTCCCATCACCATTCTTTTTGTATCCTTCATTGCTTTCATGATGTTAAGAATACCCATTGCTTTTTGCCTGTTGGCATCCTCCATCCTCGCCGGAGTGAACATCAGCCCCAAGTTCCTCTCAACGGTGTTTTTGCGATTCGGAGATGGAATCCAATCCTTCAATTTGCTTGCCATACCCTTCTTCATCTTTTGTGGCGACTTGATGGGGAGCGGAGGTATTTCATCAAAACTTGTTGAGGTTGCGGATGTATTGGTCGGACGGTTCCGTGGTGGCTTGGCGTATGCAAACGTCATTGATTCGACCTTCTTTGGTGGCATTTCCGGTTCACCGACCGCAGATGTCAGTTCATTGGGTTCCATCACCATACCGATGATGGAACAAGCGGGGTATGAGACAGATTTCTCTGTAGCCATCACCGTAGCGACAGCGACTCAGGCTTTGATCATTCCCCCCAGCCATAACATGGTCATCTATGGGATGGCTGCGGGTGGAGTATCGACTGGTCGGCTGTTTTTGGCAGGCATCACGCCTGGATTGCTTTTGTGTGCAAGCATGATGGTTCTTTGCTGGTACTTGACCAAGAAGCGGGGCTACCCGAAAGGGCCGAAGTACTCTTTGAAGCAAGGCTTGGAAGTGGTTCGGGATGGCCTGCTGGCCCTCATGACAATCGTGATCATCATCCTCGGTTGTTCGACAGGGATTTTCACGGTGACGGAATCTGCGGCGATCGCTTGTTTCTATGCATTCATCCTTTGCATATTCGTGTACCGGACAGTAAAGATCCGGCAGTTGTGGAATATAGCCAAGAATTCATTGAGGACGATGTCTATGATCCTCTCCATCATTGCTGCAGCGAATGCATTTTGCTATCTCATGAGCCTGATGAAAGTCCCTGAGATGATCACTGATTTCCTGCTTTCGCTCACAGATAACAAATACATCATCATGGTGCTCATCAACATCATGCTCTTGATCATGGGTTGCTTCATGGATATAGCCCCGTTGATTCTCATTGTCACTCCGATTTTGCTTCCCGTGGTCACTTCCTTCGGGTATTCTCCCGTCCATTTTGGGATAATCATCATGATGAACATGGCTATCGGATCATTGACACCTCCCGTGGGAACGACGCTCTTTGCCGGTTGTGCTGTCGGGCATATCGGGATTGAAAAAGTCACTAAATCCTTGTTGCCTTTCTATATTTGCATGGTTGTTGTCCTTATTCTTGTCACGTATATTCCTGCCATTAGCATGTGGTTGCCCAATTTGATGATGGGGACGCAGGCATGATGCCGATCATTTATTTATAAAGAGGAAAAGATGAAAAAGAAACTTGGTAAAACTGATTTGATAACCACCCCGATTATCTATGGTTGCATGGGCAGTGCTGGTGCATTTGGCGAGCAACTGGAAAAAGACTCTATCGAAGCACTGCAAAATGCATTCGACATCGGTATCAATTGCTTTGATACGGCTGAGATGTATGGGGATGGGTATTCCGAACAATTGCTTTGCAAGGCGTTGGCTGACAAGCGCCATGACATGGTGATCATTGACAAGGTGGCTGCCAACCATATGCATGCCGGAGAAATCGAAGCGGCATGTGAGAGGAGCCTGAAGAACCTTGGGACGGATTATATCGATTTGTACCTCCTTCATTGGCCTGTGTATGATGTAACGATTGAGGAACGGGTAGAAGCCCTGAAGAAACTCAAATCCGAGGGCAAGATCCGTTACTACGGTGTCTCAAATTTTGGTCCGCAAAACCTGGACGAAACTGAAGGGAAGGGTGACATCATGGTTGATGAGGTCGCATACAACCTCTTGGTACGCGCACCGGAATTTGAGGTGATCCCCCGTTGTATTGAAAGGAAGATGCCTGTTTTGTGCTATTCTTCGTTGATGCAGGGATTGCTGGCAGGGAAATACCAGTCTTTGAAGGAGTTCCCGGAAAATCGCGCACGTACGAAAATGTTCAATAGCAAAACACATAGCCAGTGCCGTCATGGTGGAGCGGGTGCTGAGGACGAAGGCCAAGCAGCCTTGCAAGCCATTTGGGACATCGTCCATGCTTCAGGTTTGAGCATGGAGGAACTGGACGTAGGATGGTTGAAGGCCCAGAAAGGGGTCGGTGGCGTCATCGTCGGCACGAGAAACGGGCAACAGAGCAGGGAAATGAGACACTTGCTGGACGTCAAGCTCGATCCGAAGTGGATTGACGAGCTGACGAAAGCAACGAACCATTTGAAAGAGGCGTTGGGCCCAAGCGTCGATATGTGGGATTACCGGTCGAAGTGACCGGCAGGCTTGTCGCTTTCGTTGGATCATGACTGTCATGAAAGCAAGGTAGGGTTCATGGCAGTCATTTTTCATGCAATGTAGACATCTGCTTTTGAGTGGACCAAACCGACAAACAGCCGGGCACGCAAAGGGTTTGCGCCATTTCCTGGTAGGACTGGTGCAATGGCGCGGATTTTGGGGTAAGGCATATCATTCGGAAAAACGTAGTGCAGATCCTTGATGGTTGAAGTTCCCAGAAACATGCCTGATGACGGCAAGCAAGAGAGGGACACTCATAATGGTTCGGCATGACCGGTCCCGTGCCAAATGGTAGCCTATCGCTATTGGATGGATGCAAAAACAGGGAGGTGTCGCAGCCTCCCTGCCTGAAAGAAACTGGGAACCAAGAATCAACCTTTGCTTTTTTCCTCATGCCAGTTTGAAGGACCTGCTTTTTTTACAGATCTGGTTGTCTTCTCCATTCCTTTCCTTTACGGCTTCACAGGAATCCATGTCATCTTTCATTGAGGGTTCATTATAGGCAGTTCATCCGTATGAAACTGCGGATAATACGCATCATAGCTGTTATTGGCATTAATTGAACCGATGGCCGCTTTCCGAGGAACTGGAAACGCAATCTCCGTCTTTTGAAATGGTGAATCGTCTTCCTGGCTCTTCAATCGAGTGATTGATTCTAGCTGGTTTTCTCAACTTCCTTTTCGGATGCATCCACCTCCACCTTCCTATGACTCATCTGGAATACATCAAAGCCAATTGCAAGAAGCATGATGATGCCCTTGACAATGTACTGGGCGTTTATGTCCCAGCCTGCCAGTTGCATGCCGTTGGAAAGGATAGCCAGAATCAGAATTCCAGCAACAACTCCGGAAATTTTCCCTTCTCCACCTCTGATGCTCACTCCTCCGATGAGGATTCCTGTGATGACGGTCATCTCAGTCCCCGGCCCTATTCCCGATTGCGCCGTGCCTACTCTTGCTACGAGCATGACAGCCGATAAGCCGACGAAGGCTCCCGCAATGCCGCCGATCATCAACTTGATGCCTGTGACATTGATTCCGGAAAGCCTTGCCGCTTCCTCGTTTCCACCAATGGCGTATACATAACGGCCCCAATAGGTCCTAGAAAGGAAAAGGCTCATGACTACGACAAGGACAAATGAAAGAATGACTGCAAACGGGATCATTCCCCACGCTCCCTGGCTGATATACTTGAAGCTGCTGGGGAATCCTGTGATGTTTCGTGATTCTGAGATGGTGTATGAAAGGCCTTGGTATATGGTCATTGTTCCAACTGTTGCCATAAGAAGAGAGATCTTCAGCTTAAGGGCAAGAAGCATGTTAATCTCGCTGAGAAGTACGCCAAAGAACACTCCAGCTAAAATCAGCAAGCTTCCGGGAACGCCGGATTGGAGAAGCTTGCCTACTAGGATGCCTACCAATGACATCTGATAGCCTACGCTGAGATCCAAGTTGCCTGCCATCATGACAAAGGTGACCCCGATGGCGCATACGACAAGGTATGCATTCTGGTTCAGAATGTTGATGATGTTCTTGAACGTAAAGAACTTTGGTGCAAATGTCGAGAAGACCAATGCAACCACTATGAGTATGACCCAAGGCATGTTTGCTTGGAAAAACCTTCCAAATTTTGAAAGTTTGCTATTCATTATAACCTCACATTCCTGATGCTAGTTCAAGTATTCTCTGCTGATTGAAGTCCTTACGCTCAAGTTCGCCAGTCATGTGCCCTTCATGCAGGACGACGATGCTGTCTGACATTCCTATCAGCTCCTCCATTTCGGAGGATATCATGATGATCGAGACGCCAGACTCAACAATCTGATTCATTATTTTATAGATTTCCTGCTTTGCGCCAACGTCAATTCCTCTTGTTGGCTCATCGAAGATTATGACTTTGGTCTCTGCAGCAAGAGCCTTGGCCACAACCACCTTCTGCTGGTTTCCTCCAGACAGGTTGCGGACAAGCTGATCGAAGGATGGTGTCTTGATCCTAAGCCTATGTGATAGGCTTGAGACCTGTTTGTCAATGAGCTCCTTGTTCATGATCCAGTGCTTCGAGAAGCGTCTTAGGGCCATAATTCCAATATTCCAGTTGATTGAATAGTCAAGGAATGCCCCTTCAGTCTTGCGATTCTCAGGAATCAAGGCAATTCCAGCATCAACAGCCCGGCCTGGAGTACTGAAGGACACTGGATTGCCAAACAGGAGCATCTGTCCGGAAGTCAGTTTAGCAGCGCCGACAATGACCTTCGCAAGCTCAGTCCTACCAGCACCTACCAATCCTGCGAGCCCGAGTATCTCGCCTTTGTGAAGAGTCAGGCTAATGCTCTCATCTCCGTTCCCACAGATGTCCCGAAGCTCAAGCACGCTCTCGCCGATTTCGACATTCCTCGGTGGAAAGGACTCCTTTAACTCGCGACCAACCATCAGCTTGATGATGTCCTTTCTGGAAAGCTCGCTCATAGGTCTTGTATCCACATGCTTGCCATCCCGAAGAATAGTGATGCTATCGGCGAGCTCGAATATCTCATCCATTCTATGTGAGATGTAGATTATGGTGACGCCTTTGGCCTTGAGTGTTCTAATTATCTCAAAAAGATGACGGACCTCACCAAAGGTCAAGGTTGCCGTTGGCTCATCCATGATCATAACCTTGGTATTAAGGTTGATCTCACGGGCAATCTCAACAATCTGTTGCTGAGAGACCGACAATGCACTGACCATAACATCCAGCTTGATGTCAGCACCAAGCTGCTCGAAGAGCTGAACCGCCCTTGTCCTTCTGTACTTTATATCTGGGCCTATCCTGCCTGGCTCCTTAATGCCAAGGAAAATGTTCTCCAGAACTGTCATGGAAGGCACCAGGGAGAAGTCTTGGTAGATGACACCGATGCCCTGTTGCTTTGCTGATGCTGGATTGTTGTTCCTCATCTCCTTGCCGTCAAGCCAGATTGAACCGCTGTCGCTTCTGAGTGCTCCGCTTATTATCTTGATCAGCGTTGATTTGCCCGCACCGTTCTCCCCTGCCAAGGCATGTATCTCCCCACGCTTGATTGAGAAAGAGACTTCGTCAAGAGCCTTGACACCCGGGAATGACTTGCTGATGTTCTCGATTCTTAGAATATCGTCCATCAAGCCTGCTCCGAGGTAAACAATGACTTCATGCCACAGGAATCAAGAAACTTGGGAAGAGCTTCATCCCAGAATTTCCAGTTGTGTTCTCCATCCCATTTCTCATAGATATAAGAACCTTCTGCGCTCCTTTGCCTGAGGTAATCGGCAAGCTTATCTGAAGCATGAATAAGCCAGTCATTGGTTCCCGCGTACTGATAAATTTTTGGAAGCCTCTTTCCTTTATTCTTTTCATAAAGGCAACGAAGGTCATTGCAGGTGCCCTCTGAGTCCTTGAATGTCGGAACGCCAAAAGCCACTTCTGGAACAACGTAGATAGGCTTCATGAAGTCCGGAGCATACTCGACAGGGGGAAGCTCCAGATCGCAGAAGTTGCCTGAGGAGAAGCAACCTACTGCGCTATAGCGCTCGGGGTTGATCAATGCAACCTTCAAAGCCCCATATCCACCCATGGAACAGCCAGCTATAAAATTGTACTTGGGATTCTCTGAGAGGGTAGGGAAGATCTCTCGGATGAACTGGGGAAACTCCTTGGTGATGAAGGTCAGGTACGGCAGGCCCTTGGGCATGTCTGCATAAAAACACAGGCTGCTGACCTCAGGGATGACCACTGCAATTCCCCTGGCTTCGGCATATTTTTCGATACTTGTAAACCTGACCCACCCCGTGCAGTCATCTCCCATGCCATGCAGGAGCCAGAGGACCGGAATTCCGCCATCCTCTGTCTTCCTGGGACCCTTTGACAGGAATGTATCGCATTTTTGAGGCATGCTCACAACAGCGTTTGTATTCATGCCAAGGACAGTCGAGTAGTAATTGATATTAATCAAAGCCATAGTAAAACTTCCTTTATTACGGTCTATTCTTCTTTTTCATATGCTTGTCCAAAAAGGCAAGTATTGTCTCGAGGATCTCCACCTGTACGAAATGCAGGTCTGCATGGTCTGCGCCTTCAAGCCAGACCAAGTCCGCCTCAACATTGTTCTTGATGAGCTCTTTGTACAAAATCGAACTTTGCCTTGGATCGACCATGGTGTCTGAAGTGCCTTGTAAAATCAAGAACGGAGGAGTGTCTGGACCTATATACCCTAACGGGCTGGCTTTGGCTGCATTGTGTCTGGCAGATTCCTCATCACCAGAACCTAGATATTCAAGGTAGATTCCACGAAGAGGGTTATCCTTTGCATCAAGGGCAGTCTGAAAATCCATAGGACCGTAGAAGTCCACGACTAAGGATACCTTGTCAGAGATATCTTGGTCATCTCCTTTCACGAAAAGCCCCGTTCCTCCTGTAACGCCAGCCAAGGCAGCAAGCTGGGCGCCTGCAGAATCTCCCATCAAGGCAATCCTGTCCGGGTCAATCCCAAATTTCGCGGCGTTCTTGCGCAAAAAGCGAATTGCACATTTCACATCCTCAATCTGTGCCGGAAAAACGTCAAAGTTGATGGTTGAGTAGTCTATTGACGCCACGACATAGCCATGGTTTGCATAATAGACAGACTCTGGCGTGTGCATCCATGGTGTTGAGGACTTCCATGCTCCTCCGCCGATGTTGATGATCAACGGAAGAGATGGAAGATCGCTTGTATCACCAAGCGGACGCCTATAGTACGGTCTGAGGATGTTGAGCCTCCTGGACTGCATCTCCTGGTGAAACATGTTTTCACGCAGGCTATAGGTAATGTCCGCCATAGGGACTATGCATGGCAGAATATTACTGGTCCTTATAGTTCGTTCCATATCAAATATCCTCCCATGTGATCATTCTAGATGTTAGCGGTGAACTGGTCGACGTTGTCTGTAGTGATAGGATAAGTCTCAAAGACAAATCGCTTCTTTGCATCAATCTGATCAGCAAACTCGCCCATGGTGATCCCATAAAGTTTGCTTGTGGCGTTCACGTCATAGGCTCCGCTTCCGCGCACAAGGCTCTTGCCTTTTCTTGAATTCTTGATTCGGTCTAGCAGTGTGCGGTTGTTATCACCTGAGATGATTGCAAAATTCTCCTTGTCAATCGTGGTAAGCGTCATTGCTCTCTCATCAGCCCCTTCTGCCATTGTTGCGAAGTGGAAAACGACGATGTTTATGTCAGGATGCTTAAGGAGAATGGAGTCAAGAGCATTCTGAGCTGTAGCATAGTCCTGTTCGAACACCTCGACTTCCTCGACAAGCTTCATTCTTGGATCTGCTTTGATGCCGTCCCTGCATCCAGAATCCCTAAGCTTGTCATCCGTTGTTGTAGGAAGAGTGACCATTGCCACCTTTATGCTGCCGGCTGCGGCATTTGGATACTTCTTGTCGACCCATGCTGTAGCAGCGTCCGCTTGTGCCTTTCCGATGATGTACTGGTCAGCGACTGATACAGTGTCATAGCAGTCAATATCTCCACCGAAGTCATAGGCAAATGAGTGGACATTGATTCCGTAGTTCTTTCTGATGTTCTTGAGAGTCTCCCTGAGGGCATCCTGGTCGATTGGGATTATGATGATGTCAGTGCAACCCATTGTCGCCAGGTTCTCAAGCTGTGACAGTTGCTTGGAAACATCCCAATTGGCATCTGTAACTGTGACCTTGATACCGTCTGCTTCGGCCTGACCCTTGATCAAGTCAGCAAGGTTTGCATAGAATTCAATGCCCAGTGAGCACCAACACAAGCCAAGATGACGTCCTGCATACTTTCCCTGTGGCTGAGCGATTTCTTTTGCTCCGTTCGCAAACAATGACAAAGCCATTACGAGAACCAGAACAACAGCAACAAAACGTTTCATTTTCATATGTTGCCTCCTTTCATTACTTTTTATCATTCTAAGCGTATTACTGAGAAAACTGACTTGCTCTTTTTTTAGAAAAAGTACGTTTTGATTGGATACTAGTACTTGAAGGAAGGTATGTTCTCTCTCTCCAGGTCCTTGAGATCAGAGGTGATGATGATCACGGCCTTGCCATTCTGAATCAGTTCCTTTCTCAGGCTGTTGAGCCATTCGATCTGCATGATATCGTTATTCATCGACAAGGAGAACATCACGATGACATCGGGATTGGTAACCAGCCAGCGTCCTGTCATCAGGCAGCAGACATCAGTGTAGCTAAGGTTTCGACAGTCCTTGTGGTTCTTGAGTCTTGTGATTGGCTTTAGTGAGGCATACTTGTCCGCCACCATATCATACACAAACTCATCAAGCTGTCGCCTTCGGACCACCTGAAAGGCCTTGCTTCTGGACATGCGAAACAGCGTCAGATTGTCAATGGCAGAGAGATTCTCGAACAGAAGCGAATCCTGATCATTGGTGTTGATTACAGAGATCCCGCTTCTTACTAAATCCATTGGACTGGCGATTGTCAATGGCGAGCCGTTGTCATAAACGAGGAGACTATGAGAGACAAAGGCTATAAAGTCCTTGAGGCTTCTGGGAATAGCCATAGCGCAGTCATATATCCCAATGCAACTTCCACAGGGTATGGACAGCTTACTTCCTGTCTTTCGATCGCAGAGCACAAGCGATCTTTTCGATTCAGATGGCAAAGATTGCATAATAGGCTTTTCCATCTCCACAAAGGGTTGACCCTCGATGTAATGCCTTATTGAATCGAAGCAAAGGGCCTTGAATTCACTTGAGCCGAGACAGGCTACAGTCATGCCGTTTCTAACAACAATAAATGAATCTACAAGAGAATGAAAAGGAGATGTGAAACTGAAAAGATCCAGGACCACAATAGCCACACCCTGATTCTTCAAGAACTCAATCACCTTAACAAGCTTTCTTGAATGGATGTCACTGGAATTGAAGGTCAGGTCTGAAAGGACCATCAACCTAACACCCGACTGGTAGGCGAGAAAGATCATCATAAGAAACTGGCTCTGCAGGCTTGGCTTGTCAGATTTCTCCGACAGATCCATCAGTTTCAGAAGTTGCATTGAGCTTCGTTCCAGATCTGGATGAATCTCGATTGCCTTATCATGGAGCTTTCTTGGTATCCGGAACTGGCTTTTGACAGTCCTAAAGGAAACCTTTTCCAGATATCTGTGGATTGCAGACAGCACTGCTATGCCACTGGCAAAGGAGCCAGTCGAAATCCTGTGGCCATCAAAGAGGACCCGGCCTGAATAGTTTTGGATCCTTCCAGACAAAATTCCAGGGATCGCACATAGGCCTGAGGTTATCAAGCCGGTAATAAGCGTCAGCTCACCTTCATAAACCGAGAACGAGATATCCACAGCATTACCGAAGCGATGGTCAGAGGCCGCAACATTCGACATCCTCAGCAACTCATGTTTCATTTGGTTTGTCTGTCCTAAGTTTGTTGCCGTTTGGCGGAAGAGTAATCACAACACTGGTTCCGATGCCGACAGTGCTGTTTACCCTCAGTCCATAGGCAGAACCGAAGTTTATCTTGATTCTCGCATCTATGTTCTTTAGGGCTATTCCAGAATGCATGGAGTCTGCTCCTAGTCCCGGGGTTTCGTTGTCCTCGTGAAAAAGGCGGTTAATCTTCATTAGAGTCTCATCAGGAATCCCCGCTCCATTGTCCGATACAATAATCTGGAAGCATTCATTCGTTCTGGAAAACCGGACTGATATCAGACCTCCGCCTGCCTTGTTGCGGAAGGCATGCTTGAAGACATTCTCAGCTATCGGCTGAAGTGTCAGCTTTGGAATCATCACGGTTGCCAGATCATCAGGATCGCAATCGAACACCTTCTCAAGCGTAAAGAAACCTGCAAAGCGCAGGTCTTGAATCATCAGAAAGCTGTCAAGGTTCTCAATCTCATCTTGAACCCTGACCAGGGCGTCAGAGTAATCCATGCTATACTTGAACATAGATGAAAGCCTCGAGACTATGTCCGCTACATTCACAGCCTCGGCTTCATAGGCCATGCCTCTTATTGTATCAAGGGTGTTGTAAAGGAAGTGTGGGTTAATCTGGTTCTGAAGTGCGTTGAGCTGCTCCTGGCGTTTCTGGAACTGCACTTCTTGGATCTTCTGTCGTGTCAAGATCAGCTCTTTGTCATCAGCTTCGCTTTTCTGCGTCTCATAAACATGCAATGAGCATTGGATTATTGCCAGAACCGTGAAAAAAATCAGCGTGATGCCCAGCCATATACTTCTCGGATGATCCTTCGTCAAGGCCATGTAGATGCCAATTGGTACCGTAGCCAAAGCGGCAAATACCAAACTGAGTATTTGTCTTTTTATATGATTAGAGAGCTTCAATTCGACATCTCCAAATGAAAACGCCTGAATTCCCTTGGCATTAGGCCCACTATCTTCCTGAATTGGATGTTGAAGGACGCCACTTTCGCATATCCTACGGTGTTTGCCACTTGAGTAAGGTTGAACTGAGTGCTCTTGAGAAGCTCCTTGGCTTTGTTTATTCTCACATTGGAAAGGTAATCAGAGTAGTTCATGTGCATCTCGCTCTTGAATACAACGCTGAGGTAGGATGGATTGACGTTGAGCTGGAAGGCCATCTCTTTGAGGGAGACCTCATCCATGTAATGCCGGTCTATGTATTCCCTTGCTCCTTGAGCATAAGCTGAGAGGTTTCCAAGCTTGTCCGCCAGTCGCTTGACAATCTCCTGCTGAATCATCTTTGAAACGACAGAGACAATATCGCTTATTGTCCCGCACTCTATAAGCTTCACACTCACATCGGAGATCTCGTCTATCTTATCGCATGATCCTCCAGATAGGCTGGCGATGGATGCATAAAGCAGGCTTTGAATCTGCAGCACAAGGTTCATGATCAAGGCAGGATTCTGAACGAAGGCCTTCTCGCGAACGCTGAATACCTTGGAGACCCACTGGCTTACCGCGTTTTGATCAATGGATTCAAGAATCTTCTCGAACTCCTTTTTCTCAACAATCGTCAGCAACTTTGAAGGCTCAGCTTCCTGCACTTTCTCGATTTTGGAGATGAACACCTTCTTGTCAGGAACGATGAAGCGTTCCATCATGCTGGCTTTGGCCTGAGCAAGGCACTGGCGAAGGTCGCGTATATCATCAATCTCGGATCCAGCGCTTGCATAACAGTCATGCCTTGTCTTGATCTGAAGCTCCCTTAAGGCTGAGTTGAAAATCGAATCGAAGGTGAAACGGCTGATCTGCTCGCTCCTCAGCTGATAATTGATGATGATGCAGAGGGAAGATCTTGTGTCCCTGAAGATCTCGAACTCATAGCTTATGCCCTGAAGTTTGAGCCTCATGATGTCAGTGAACATAGCCAGGATTGTGCTTCGCTCATCCTCGCTGAGATTGGTGCCCGGAAGATTGACCCAGAACACGACAAACCAGCGCGAGTGAAAGGCATAACCATATGTCGTGTTAACCTCGTCAATCGAGATCTCCTTGCCTTGGTCCTGTATGAGGTCGAGAAGCCTTAGCCTCTTAAGCGTACGTTCAAGGAGGTCGTCTGAAGTAGCACCTGCTCCCTTTTTCTTACGCACAATAGACTCAAGAGCATCGTTTATCGCTTTCTCCTCAATAGGTTTGAGGATATAGCTTACGGCACCATTCTTAAGGGCTTCAAGGGCGAAGTCAAAGACCCTGTAGCCTGAAATCACAACCACACTGATAGCAGGCTTGATCCTCTTAAGATGCTCCATCAAGACAAGTCCGTCCATCTGGGGCATTTGAATATCGCAGATCAGTATGTCGAAATCATTGTCTTGTGCAAACATAACAACTTCGTTGCCATTGTGAAAGGCACCTACTAGCTCAAGGCCCAGCTCATCCCAGTGGACAAGGTGCTTTATAAGAGAGCAAATATAAACTTCATCATCAGCAATCACTACTTTCATTATACTTTCATTTTTTAAAGCATAAGTTCTCAGAGCCATTTTATCAAGAAACAACTACATGTTTTTTTCATTTGGTTCTTGAATCTGACAAGCATGTGATTAGTTCAATCCAATCTAAAATCTTTCTTGAGAGGATCTGGTTGGAATCATTAAGGAGTAGGGGGGTGCGGACGAAAACTTGGGCAAAAAAGAAAAAGTTGAGTCATGTACACGTTGAAACAAAGGAAAAAGGCGGTGGCGCTTTACTCTAAGAACAGGAAAAGGAAGGGCATGATTATCCGGAAACTTGGCTATCCCAACCGCCATGTGCCGGGGCAATGGGTCAAGGAGTACGAAGCGCCGGGGAAGCTGAAAGGGGAGTACGTCAAGACCAAGTCCAAGGCGATTTCTTGCCTAGACACGGCCTTGCCGGCACCTATTGTTCCGTTTACCGCAACATCATGTACCCCTTGCTTTTCATTTCAGTTTGATCAACCTTCCTGGTTGATTCCGTCCATTCGTACTTGAGGGAGTTAATCATGACATTCATACAATTCCAGCTGTGTATTTCTTCTCAATCCATGACCACCCAAATGACAATCGGGATAATGGAATGGCACTTCGTTTCAGGTGTCTAGAATAGAATTGATTTCAACATAGTTTTCATTAGGGATACAGCAAGAATTCCAAAAGAGGCACTTGAGTGAAGAATGAGTCCAAGAGAACAGAGATTTGATACATGAGTTAATCTAGGAATACGTCCTTACGCCCAAATCTGAGGTTTTTGTTCCATTCTGGCAGGATATGGTGGAAATGTGCGAATCGATGTTCGGTTGGTTCGCTTGAGCCGGTTTGTCCGTCTTTCTCTCTGCAATCCTTTTGGTTTTTGTGCTTTTGCCTGTTCGCTTGTACCCTTTGATTATCTTGCTATCGCTTCGTATCTACATACTTCAGAAGAAATTACGATTCTGTTCATGCCCTTCGGTTATACAGAGAATGGGGTATTTCCCTGTGCGCTTCCTGAAAAGATTTGACCTGCGGTGATGATTTTTGACCTTCGATGGTGTTTCGCTGGATTTTCTTGATAGGGGGCTTTATACAACGAACGCAAGAAGGACGTTCGAATGAACAAACGGCAGCAGGATATCCTGGAAAGACTCAACAAGACGGGGAGCGTGCAGGTCTCAGACTTGGCTGACCAATTTGGTGTCAGCGAGATGACCATCCGGCGAGATCTCTGCTTCCTTGAGGACAAATCGATGGTGCATCGAACCCATGGGGGCGCCCATCTGGTCCACCAAGTACTTCAAGAACCATCCTTCAATAATCGAGAAGAAGATTTTCCCCAGGAAAAACGAGATGTGGCAAAACGAGCCGCCTCGATGATTCGCGAAGGGGCGACCATCGCCCTTGATTGCGGCACGACCTCCTATGAGCTGTGTAAGCATTTGCTGGGATATGAGCAGTTGACCATCATCACCACGAGCATTCGGATCGCCATGCTCTGTGTCGACCATCCTCATATCCATGTGTTGCTTCCAGGTGGAGAGCTACGTCCTTTAGAGGGCTCGTTGGTCGGTAGTGATACCTGCAAGCATCTGTCGATGCTTTTCTCTGAACAATTTTTTCTCGGTATCGGAGGCCTCGATTTGCATGCGGGCGTCACCGAATACAACACCGATGATGCAGCCATCAAACAGGTGCTCATCACCAATACCAAACAAGTGATCGGAATCATGGATGCCTCGAAATTGAATAAGGTGACATTTGCAAAAGTGTGCGACATTTCTGCGCTGGATACCTTGATCGTCAATGGAAAGATTCCTGAGCGCTATCGTGAAGTCTTTCATTCTCATGGGATTACCGTCGTGAATCCCCGGGAAAAGGAGTAAGGAATGGGAAAAGAATGGATACGGCAGGTCTTTGGGACTGAGAAGCCGATCATCGCGATGTGTCATCTGGACGCCATGCCAGGGGATCCTCATTACAACAAGGCTAAAGGGATTGACTACATCATCGAAAGGGCGAGGACCAATCTCCATGCGTTGCAGGATGGTGGCGTCGATGCGGTCATGTTCTCCAATGAGTTCAGTCTGCCCTATATGACGAAGACGGACGCCATCACCTCGATGGCCATGGCTCGCATCATCGGAGAACTGAAGAGTGAGATCGGCATCCCCTTTGGGGTCAACGTCCTTTGGGATGACATCGCCACCGTGGAACTTGCTGTTGCGACAGGCGCCTCGTTTGTCCGTGAGATTTTCTCCGGGGTGTATGCCAGTGATTTCGGCCTCTGGAATACCGATTATGGCCGGACTGCCAGGAGGCGTGCGGAGATCGGCGGGGAAGACGTTCGCTTGATGTTCAACATTTTCCCTGAAGCGAGTGCGTATCTTGGGCAAAGGACGCTTGCCGATATTGCCAAGACCACCATGTTCAACTGTCAGAGCGACATGATTTGCGTCTCGGGGAGCACCGCAGGAATAGAAACACGTCAGGACCTGCTGGAGCAAGTGTGCGCCGCTATTCCTGAAGTGCCTGTCTTCGCCAATACCGGGTGTACCAAAGAAAACATTGCAAAGAAGCTTGCAATTTGCGATGGAGCGGTTGTCGCCACCACGTTCAAGAAAGATGGGCTTTTCCCTGAAATGGTAGATCAACAACGAGTAAGCGAGTTCATGGACGTTGTCCATTCACTGAGAAAATAACGAGAGAGGGGTAAAAATGAGAAGGACATGTTGGGTATTGTTCCTTGCGATGGTGTTGTCGTGCGGTTTGTTCGCTCAGGGAACTTCTGAGGTACAGAGTGCTGCGAAACCGGAGAAGACGGTTGCAGTCATCATTCCGAGTCCTCTTGGCGATCGTTCGTTTTGCGATAGCGCCAACAAAGGGGTGGAACGGGCGAATAAGGAGCTTCCCGTCAGCGTGGATTTGATCGAGACACAGGGGGTGCATGAGCACGAATCTGCCATGAGAAGCGCCATCAACAAAGGGTATGGGTTGATCTTGGGTGTTGGCCTTGATTCCCAGATGATGATCGATCTCGCCAAGGAGTATCCTGACCAGTTGTTCGGCTCCCCGTCGGAGCTCTATGCCGACAAGCTGCCGGATAACTTGGCATCCCTGTTGATCAACGTCAACAAATCCAGCTTTTTGGCTGGCATCGCCGCTGGTCTCCTGACCAAGACCAACAAAGTCGGAGCGGTTTGTGGTGGCGACGCTCCTGGTATCAACCAGTTCTACTATGGCTTCAAACAGGGGGTTCTCGAAGTGAATCCTACCTGCAAAGTCTATGTGAACTACTTGGGATTCGACTTCTCCAACCCGACGTTGGGCAAGGAAAGTGCCATCGCTCTCTATGACGAGGGTTGCGATATCCTCTATCAGGTCTGTGGGCTTTCAGGCGAAGGTGTTTTGGCTGCCGCCGCAGAAAAGAACCTGTATGCCATCGGCGTCGATAACGTTCAGGATGGCTTCTATCCCGGGCACATCATCACGTCCGTCATCAAACGGGTGGACAACAGCACCTATGAATTGATCGACGAGTATGTGAAGGGTGATTTCAAGGGTGGCTTCAGGACTCTGGACATGGAGGATGGTTGTACTGGTCTTTCATGGGATACCGGTGTTGATGATTTTGAGAAGAACGGTCCCGCCGATATGGTCGCACAACTGCCTGCCATCAAGGCGACGATCGCGAAGTACCGCACCGACATCCTGAGTGGAAAATTCCACGTCTACAATGCGTTGACGGAGCCTCTTTGGGATTCGCTGAAGAAATAACACGAGCGTAAAAAAACATCGGTATTTGTGTGGCTTCCGGATCTTCCGGAAGCCTTGAAGAGGAGGGCGTGATGGCCGATACCATCTGTTTTCAAGACATTTCCCGTTACTATGCATCAACCAACGTACAGGCGAACGACCATGTCAGTTTCTCTATCGGAAGCGGGGAGATTCATGCCATCTGTGGTGAGAACGGTGCGGGTAAAACGACGTTGATGAGAATCTTGTTCGGTCTTGAACGTCCAGATTCCGGAACCATTTTGCTGGATGGCGAAGCGGTGTCGCTGACAAGTCCTGCGGACAGTATCGCCCATGGGATCGGCATGGTTCACCAGCATTTCATGTTGGTTCCTTCCTTCTCCGTCACCGAGAACATCATGTTGGGAAACGAGAAGGCGAAGAAAGGCTTCTTGCAGAAAAAGGACGAACGTGCCTTTGTGCAGAAGCTTTCCGAAACCTTCCACCTTCCCATTGATGCCGGCGCCATCGTCGAAACGCTTCCGGTAGGTTTGCTTCAGCGTGTCGAGATTCTGAAAATGCTTGCACGAAATGTCAGGATCATCATCCTGGACGAACCGACTGCCGTACTTACTCCGCAGGAAGTCGGTCCCTTCTTGGAAACCTTGAAGGAGCTTGCCCGTAGTGGCCACACCATCCTTTTCATCAGCCATAAACTGCAGGAAGTGCTTTCGGTCGCCGACAAGATCACTGTCATGCGGCAAGGGAAGGTTATCGGAACGAAACTGCGGTCGGAGACCGACATGGAAGATCTTGCCATGATGATGGTCGGTCGCAAGGTAGTGTTGCATGTTGATAAGAAATTGGCTTGTCCGAAAGGGAACATCCTGGAGGCAGACCATCTTTCAGCGGTGAACGTCAACGGGACAAAACTTCTCGATGATGTCTCATTTCGCATAAGAAGCGGTGAAATCTATGGGATAGCTGGGGTTACTGGCAATGGTCAGGATACCTTAGTCTCTTGTATCTCCGGTCTGGTGAAGCCTGCTTCAGGAGAGGTGAGACTCGAAGGAGCATCCATGACCAAGGAAAGCGTACGTGCTCGTCGTCACCGAGGTATGGCGCATGTTCCTGAAGACCGAATCGCCATGGGGCTCAACATGCAATCGTCAGTGGAAGAGAACATCTTGATGGGCTACGAGACGCAGGAACCGTACTGCAAGAAAGGATTTCTCCATATGGGACAGGTGCAAAGCCTGACGGAAGAATTAATCAAAAGCTATTCCATTGCAGGGGCGTCCTGCGATAGCCCTGTCTCCATGCTCTCTGGCGGCAACATGCAGAAAGTGGTGTTGGGACGGGAGCTTGCGGGGAATCCGAAACTGTTGATCGTGAACCAACCGACAAGAGGACTCGACGTCGGAAGCATCGAATTTGTCCATAAGATGATCATCGCCGAGAGAGACCGTGGTGTGGCAGTTCTCCTGATCTCGGTTGAACTTGAGGAGATCCTCTCCCTGAGCGACCGTGTCGGTGTGCTCTTCTCCGGACGTCTGCAAGGGGAATTGGAAGGTGATGCCATCAATGAAAAAAACATCGGTTTGTTCATGGTAGGAGGTCATGTATGAACAAGCAGCAAAACCGTCTCATGAACGTGCTTGTCCCGGTCACCGCATTGGTGTTGGGTGTCTTCGTCGCATCCCTGTTGATCGCCATGACGGAAGTATCCCCGTTCAAGGCTTTTGGCGTGCTTGTCTCCGGTGCCTTCGGTTGCTCCGGGAAAGTGTGGCCGCTCTGCATCACGCTGGGGCAATCGACGCCGTTGATCATGACGGGACTTGCCGCCATGTTTGCTTTCCGTGCAGGTATTTTCTGTATCGCCCAGGAGAGCCAGTATGTCTTCGGTGCCATCGTTGCTGCGTGGTTGGGAGTGACCTTGCATTGGCCTTCCTTCCTCCTTGTCCCTTTCATCATGCTTTGTTCCATGGTAGTGGGCGCGCTTGCGGCGGAGATTCCTGCGGTGCTTAAAGTGAAGCTTGGGGTCAATGAGATCATCTCATCGATCATGATCAACAATATCGCCACGTTGGTCTTGGAATACCTGGTGGCCTTTCCGCTCCGTGCCGACAGCGGTCAGAAAGCCCAGTCCGCGGTACTCCCCCAATCGCTTTGGTTGCCCCAGTTCATCAAAGGTTCTCGTTGGGGTGTTTCCTTCGTCATCGCGCTTATCTGTGTGGTTGTTGCCTACATCGTGCTCTGGAAAACCTCGTATGGCTATGAACTGCGCATGGCGGGCCAAGCACCGCTGTTTGCACGCTACGGAGGGATCGATGCGGATCAGGTCGTGCTCAATGCCATGGCGGTTTCCGGAGCGTTGGCAGGACTTGCCGGCTGTATGGAGGTACTCGGTAATTACCATCGGATCATGACGGGATTTTCCTCGGGGTTGGGCTTCGACGGACTCTCCGTCGCCATGTTGGGGCTCTCTTCACCTATCGGGGTTTTCATTGTCGCCATCCTGCTCGCCGGGATCCGGCAAGGAGCCCAGCTTGGGTTGCAGATCAACCTGAAAATCCCTCGGGAACTTGGAGGTGTCCTGATCGCCCTGATTATCCTTTTCATTTCTTTACAGAACATCTATACGCCGTTGTTGAAGAAGTTTGTCTCCACTTCGTCGTTGAAGGAGTGACGCCATGGGAGCATTCCTGTCTTTCTTTACTTGGAACCTGCTCAGCAGTTCCATCAGACTCACCACTCCGATTCTTCTTGCGGCTTTGGCCGCTGCGCTCTGCAACAAGGCTGGGGTATTGAACCTTGCCATTGAGGGTGAGATGTTGTTGGGTGCCTTTGTGGCGATTGTCGTCTCCTATCTGGTTCGCAAATACACGGGGATGGGCAGAGCCCATGCCGTGTTTGCCACTTCGGTGGGGGTTGCCGCTTCCCTTGGATTCGGCATGCTGCTGGGATGGTTCATGGCCAGTATCCATAGCCGGTATCACTCTGACCTGGTGATTTTCTCCATTGCCTTCAACATGCTCTCCAGCGAGATCACCGTCTACATCATGCGGTCGGTGTTCCACCAGAACGGTACGTGGACCGATCCTTCTCTGGTGCAGTTGCCCGCGATCGGAGAGTACAACATCATCGTCTACCTTTCTTGGATATTGACCGTGGTGTTGATCATCGTTTTCCACAAGACGGTATTCGGTCGCCATCTGAAGGCGGTCGGTGAAGCGCCAGAAGCGGCGGCTTCGGTGGGGATTTCGGTGAAAAGGGTACATTACGTAGCTTTGATCGCTGGCGGTATGCTCGCTTGCCTTGGTGGTGCCTTCCTCTCCGTCGGACATTTGATCTTGTTTACCAGGGACATGTCGAGCGGTCGCGGGTGGCTCGGCAATGCGGCGGCTTTGTTTGGGTTCAACAACCCTGGAGGGACGTTTCTTGCAAGCTTGTTTTTCGGCTTCGCCGATGCAGTCGCCTTGCGCTTGCAGAATGTGACCAAGATCCCTCCCTATATCATCCAGTTGATGCCCTACGTGTTGACCTTGGTGATCTTGAGCGTGGTTTCCTTTCGGGCCAAGAAAAAACGGTCCAAGAATGCTTTGTATTGATGGAGGTATGCACATGGAATCGGTAAAACGTATGGTCATATGGGCAGGCGCCGTGTTGACGGTGGACAAGGAAGCACATGTCTATGTGCCGGGGTATGTGGTAGTAGTTGGAGAAAAGATTGTGGAAGTGGGAAAAGGACACCCGGTCAGCCTTGTCGGGGACGAAGTCATCCACGCAGAGGGGAAACTGGTCATGCCTGGCTTGGTGAATTGCCACAACCACACGCCGATGGTCCTTACCCGGGGCATGTGCGAAGGGGTGTCTCTGTTCACCATGGATGGTTTTCTCCATCGCCTTCGGTATTTCGAATCGTTCATCGACGAGACGTTCGCCAGCAATACGGTACCCCTCTCTTGTGCGGAGATGATCCGTCTTGGCACCACCTGTTTCGCTGACCAATACTTCTATACGAAAAACATCTACGAGAAAGTGGAGGAGAGCGGTCTTCGTGGCGTGCTTGCCTATGGAATTGTCGAGCTTGGCGATGCCGTCCGCAGAAAAAATGAACTTGCCTCCTGTGAGGCTTTCTTGGAAGAGGCGAACGGTGGAAATGGCAGAGTCCGTGGGTGGGTCGGCCCCCATGCCTTCTTTGTCGATAACAGTTTGGATTTGATCGCTGAAGAAATTGCTCTTGCAAAGAAATACCACTGTGGGTTCCACATCCATTTTGCCACAAGCAATGAGGAAAACGATTGGTGCATCCCCCATTACGGGATGCGTGCCGTTCCGATGATGGAGAAACTCGGGATTTTGGATGTCCCTGTCTTAGGTGCCCATTCCATCACGGTCGATGAGAATGATATCAAGATTCTCGCAGCCCATCCGTTCAATCCGGTGCTGGCACCTTCTTCCAGCATGCGGAGCGGTTTCCCCGCCATGCCTGCGAAGGCGATGTTGCAGGCTGGCCTGAACGTGGTGCTCGGAACTGACAATGTCTGTTCGAGCAACTCCTACGACATGTTTGGGGAAATGGGGACGGCAGGCAAGTTGATGACGAATCGTGAGCATGACGTCAACGCCATCACGGCCAAAGAATTGGTGTACATGGCCACGATCAAGGGTGCCAAAGCGCTTGGATTGGAACATGAGATTGGGTCTCTGGAGGTAGGGAAGAAGGCTGACTTGATCGCCTTGGACCTCCGGGACCCTGGATTCATCCCCATCTGTGGGCAGGATTGGTACACGCAGTTGGTCTATTCCGTGAGCGGTATGAGTGTGACCGATTCCCTGGTGGATGGAAAGTGGTTGATGAGAGACCGCCAGCTCTTGACGGTGGATATGGATGAAGCGATGCAGAATTCGGAAAATGCGACTTCTGAGTTGATCAAGCGCATGGGCGGATGGCCCAAGGGATAAGGATGCATACATCTTTGGGTATCGATGTGGGAACAACCGCCATCAAGATGGTGCTGGTTGCGGATGACGGTTCTCTCCTAGGCTCTTGGTCGATGGAACACTCATTGGAAAGTCCCGAGACCGGGTTTGCTGAGGAGCGGACCGATATCTGGAAAGCGCATCTCTTCTCCTTGCTCTCCACGGTCGTCAAAGAGACGAAAGGGATCGTTATCGAGAGTATCGGCTTGACCGGCATGGTACCTACGTTGGTCATGGTGGACAGCAAGGGCAATGCGCTCTATCCATCCATACAACAAAACGATATCCGGTCGGGTGCGGAGATCGAGGAACTCAAGGAAAAGCTGGGAGAGGATTGGTTTTTCCAGCGCACCGGTGCGGTCATCAGCCAGCAATCGATCTTCCCTAAGTTGCTTTGGATGAAACGCCATCACCCAGAGCTGTTCAGCCACGTATCCCAGATTATGGGTTCATACGATTATCTTTCCCTGGTGTTGACCGGGGTGCCGCACGTGGAGCGGAACTGGGCTTTGGAAAGCGGCATGTATGATATCCTGAAACACGATTGGATATCCGAGGTCTTGCAAGCGACGGGTATCGAGAGGTCATTGCTTCCTCCCGTTTTTGCACCAGCCTCGGTCGTGGGAACGACAACGAAGGAAATTGAGGAAACAACGCTCTTGCCACAGGGAATTCCTGTTGTGGCTGGCAGTGCCGATCATGTCGCCTCGTCGTTTTGCATCGGCGTGAGAAAACCGGGAGATCTTGTTTTCAAGCTGGGAGGAGCGGCGGATATCCTGCTTGCTACCGATACGCTCGTGACGGACAAGAGACTGTTCATCGACTACGGGTGCTCTTCCACCGTTGATTATTTGATCAACGGTTGCACCGCCACCAGTGGCTCCATGTTGAAATGGTTCGCCAAGGAACTTTCTCTGCCTGACTATGCCGAAATGGATAAACTTGCCGCTTCAGTGGCTCCGGGAAGCGAAGGGGTGGTTGTGCTTCCCTATTTTCTGGGTGAGAAGACCCCCATCTTCGATATCCATGCGAAAGGGGTCATTTATGGCCTGACTTTGCATCACACAAGGACGCATATCTATCGGGCAATGCTGGAAGCGGTGGCCTACAGCTTCTATCACCACGTGGAGGTTTTCCAAAGCCTATCCCTGCCGATCAAGCGGGTGTTCATCACCAACGGTGGTTCTCGAAGCACGCTCTGGAGACAGATCATCGCAGACTGCACCGGCCACGATGTCCAGTATGTCCATAACAACGTCGGTTCCTGTCTGGGTGCGGCTTTGTTGGGTGGTATGGGGACGGGGAACTTTTCAGAAGCGACAGCCGATCTCTTTCTCAGTGACATCTCCGTGAATCATCACGATCCTGCGTTGTATCAGGTCTATCAACAGAGTTATCGGCAATATCGTGCTCTCTATGCAGCGTTACGTCCCTTGTTCCAGAAGACCGATCTGATCCTTTCCTGTTAGAAGTTTTTTGTTTTCATCGTGCTGTTTTTGCCCCCTTGAAAGGCCGATGTGATGTGCGTTTTTCCATCCAGTTTCCCTCTCAGGGAAAGGTCTGCTTCCTGCTCCTGTTTTTTCTGTTTGTTTCTCTGTGAGAAATGGAGAAAACGAACAGGCACTGTTACTTATATTTTTGTTTATAACAAATAAATAGGAGGATTGACGAGAATTTTGGTAATGCGTATTGTGCTGGTAATTTTTTCAAAATGAGGAGAAGAAGATGAAAAGAAAATGTGGCTTGTTTGTTGTGGTCATCCTGTTCGTTTGCGTCGCGTTGTTCGCTGATGTGCAAGGTGTTTTCACCAAGACCAGCAAATACGGCAATATGGACACCTCGATCGTTTCGGCGGATTTTGAGGCTCAGGGAGTAGAAATGGGAGATATCTGCACGGTGACCATCGGCTCCGTGACCTATGATGCGCCGTATGTTCGCTCCTATGGAGATGTGGAACCCGGCAACCTGTTGTTCCATGACCATCATGGGGTGTTGGAGTTCGCCATCTGCAACGGCAATTACGCCAACACCTATGGCTTCAAAGAAGGGGATACCGTCAGCGTGACTTTGAAGAAGAAGGCTGGTTATCTGGAAACCTTCTTGATCAGGGACATCCATAAGAGTGAGAAGCGAGAAGATTATCTTTCGGATTCCATCTTTGCCAACGTCCGTGCCGTCCAACTCGGCGAGATCGGATTCTGCAAGCTGTATCGTTCCTGCAACCCTATCTTGGATGATGCTCGGGGTCCCTATGCGTTCTGGTTGTTGCAGAACTGCGGTATACGCACCATCATCAACTTGGCCGATAAACAGGAGAATCTGCTCCCTATGGCGGAGAAGATGAATCCTTACGGCTTCTATGCGAATTTGGTGAAGAGCGGAGACGTCCTGGGGTGTGATATGGGTGTCGCTTTCTTTGATCAGGATTTCATCGCCAAACTCCATGATGCGTTGGTCTTCATGTCGGAACATCAGGCTCCGTATTTGATCCACTGCAATGAAGGTCGTGATCGTGCCGGATATCTTTCCGCATTGCTGGAAGGCTTGATGGGGGCTTCTGTCGATGAGATCTACAACGACTACATGGCTTCCTTTGACAACTATTTTGGGATGAAAGAAGGTACTGCCCAGTATGAGGCCTACAAGAAAATCCAGCATGACCAGATGCAGAAGGTCAATGGTGGCGTGGAGATCACCGACCAGAACGTCAGTGAAGGGGTACGGAGCTATTTCATCAATACGGTTGGGCTCACCCCTGAACAGGTCGAAACGTTGAAGGCGAAGCTTCGATAATGGAGATGCGATAGCCTTTTTCTGTACTGTTACTCCAGTTAATTTCATCAAGAGAAGGTTAGAGGATATCGTTTGATTGTTTCATGCTTGGGAGCTGTAACAAAAGTTGGTTGCTTCAGACTTGCGTTACGGCTCCCTTTTGATGGTTCTCGTGATGCAGGCTTTTGGCTTTGCATGATGGGAGAACTGCAAGAACAGTGCGTAGACGGTAAAGAGATCGAGACGTCCGACCAGCATCAGGAACGAAAAGACCCATTTGTCCCAAGGCCGCAAAGCTTCCGGTGGGGCCGACGGTCCCGAAACCGATGCCGATGTTTCCCAAGCAGAGGAACGAAGAAGCGACGCTGGCAGCCGCTGAGCGAGACAACGACGACTCCGATGATACCGATGGCGATGTACAGAGCAACGAACCTGCTGATGGAAAGTGTGATGTCATCCTTGATGGGTGTGTCGACCACTTGTTTGTTGGTGCCGGCATATTGAAGTCTTCTTTGCTGATGTTCTTGTCCACAGTTTTCCAATCGAGCTTCAAATCCTTGGAAATCTGACTTCTGGGCTGACCATCCATGTACTTTTGCTTAATAGGCTCTCAACCAAATCCTATCACTCATGTCCTTGTAATGTACTAAAATGGTTACAGTGGCTATATTTCCCATTTCTTTATCCCGATGAAACTATGGAATTCCTTGTGATTGTTCAAGTGACTTCATGCAAGGCCGGCTCAATATCGGCCTTATTTTCGGTATGGCATGCGCTCAGGTAGCCGGATGTACCCGATTATATCTTTCGATGCCATTTTTCTTGTATGAAGAGGCAGGTGAGGTCATCCTGTGGCGGTATGGGAAAGGGGCATTTGTGCAGTGGATGAATTGTTATTGATGGTGGTCAACGGATTTTGTTTTTCAGTTCGTTTACTTTTCGATTGAACAAGAGAGGATTTGAGGTGTGCAACCTATATGCTTCCATGTCATTTCTGGAGTAATTCCTCATGCCGTCTTTGCCACAGGAATCAATGTATTCGATATTCTGCAATTTCAGAAAGATACCATTCACATTACGGAACCTGTTGCTGATCAACTTTCCCTCGGAAACCGCCTTATCGCGCAGGAATGATGAGAGTTGTGCGGCTTTTTCCTGAAAGCCTTGGCATGTCCGCGGTTGTTTCATGGAGAGAAAGGCATCCACCAAAAGCAATGCCTCGTCCAAACTCCATTTGGGTTCTCTCATTTGGTTGTCCTCGGCCTTTTCCATGTGTTTTCCCTTGTATCACTATTATAGTCCTAAATCAGAAATCCTCAACTGAGAACATGCAACCGTTGTAGGAAGTCTTGTGGCATCGTTTTGTTCTCTGAAGTAATCCGTATGTGCATGTGTTCTGGAAGGTAAATACTTTCCTTGAATACTTGATGGAACTTTTCCATCCGGGCTAAAGATGTTTTTTTGTTCACAATACTTATCCCCAGAGGCTGGTTCCCAACCTGCCGTAATTGAAGGTCGTTGGAAGGGGGCAGCCAGCATAGCATGAGGAACGGATGTTTTTGGTCCGCGGGAAAAAAACTGAATGCAAGAACCTACATACCATGTAATCCAAAGAACTACTAATCAAACGGGATTTTGCTGATTCTGAATGTTTTCTTTATTTTTTTTCTATTTCCGAAAAGAAATAGTTTTCATTTCTGGGTAATATGAATCGTATGACGGGTAGTTGTCCGCTTGCTCCTGCGCCGCTCGCCTCTATACAGCAGATCCTTTTCTGTCAGATCACCCAGATGTCCTGCCTGCATGTAGTTGTACAAGGTCTTCACACAGAAGCGCGTCTTACAGAGCCATCTAGTGTTGTTGAACCCGGCTATGATGGCATAGGGTGAATGCCCCTCGTCCCTAACCAGCCGGGTCACCCGTTTGACCAAAGCCCAGTCATGCCCTCGTTTCAGGTCTAGGCACTTCGCCGTTCCCCGTTCATCGACATCACTCTGGGCACGTTCTGTGCAATATTCCCATAGGGTGCCCAGATTGGTCTTCAGATGTTCCGCCATCCCCCGTTTCAGTTCTCGGCGTATGGTCGATTCATGCTTGCCCAGAATCTTGCCTAACAACAAGGGTGAGCGTATCTGCTTGTATCCATTTGACCCCGAATAGTTATCCTCTGTTCCCACGTGAAATGACTATGCCTTGCATTCCCTCTATGATAAACTTGCATCGTCCCATGGTGACCTCTTGATTGGTGTGTGATGACTCAATCATAGCAGAGCGCTGTGGGACATTTTGGGTTTCTTTCCCTGTTCTCTTCTCATTTTTTTTAGGCGTGCATTTTATTTTACTGTGCGCTTCACCAGTTTGTTACCTTTTTTCTTGTTTATTGGGATGAGAAAGTATTGTATACTAATGTGGTAGTTTTTTTAGAGTTTTGATGTTCCAAGGAGAATTTGGGCTGTGGATAGTATTCGACAGGATGAGTTTCTTCAAAGCTTAGTTAATGAATATCAAGACTTAGACAAGGCAGTATATACTGATCGGTTTTCGTCTCGTAGTTTTAATAAGTACATAAAACTCAGTTCAATTATCAAAAAAAAGATGAATGAACAAGACATTCAAGATTTGGCTTTCGTTTTTCCAAATTCCCAGAACCTTGTTAATGAATTTACCATTTTTGAAGTCTTCCGGGCTATTCTGAATGATGAGATTCATGCTGACTATGATTTAAGTAGTTTTCAAATTGGAGATAGAGTTAGCATCGGGAAAGCCACAGTCATCTATAAAGGAGTAAAAGAAGAAAACAAAAAGAAATCAATTATCGTCGAGTGTAGCGATTGCAATTCTCAATTGCCAATAGCACAAGCCCCGATGTTTCAAAAAACGAATTCTAAACAACTATCAGGTGTTCAAAAATATAATCATGAAAGAAAACTGCTCCTTTCAAAAAGCTTGCTTACTGCGATTGCGAATACAAAATCACATATGGACAAAACGATAGTCTTAGTCAACCTAGATAGTTCTATACAAGACATTATGTCTTCTTTCTCTGAAATATCACTAGACGGTAAGCCTGTGAAAGATTTGGTCTTTATCTCAAAATTGGTCAACGGAAAACAAGAAAATGCCTTTTCTTCAAAGGACAAAGGTATAAGTCCATTGCTCATTGCTACTGAGATACCTGATTTTAATTCAGCTGGTATTACTGGCAAAATTCATTCAATAATTTTAAATTATTCGAAAAGACTTGAAGACGATGTTATAACTGTGCAGAAGCTACGAGGCTTACACATACCTGTGACAATCCTCATAGACAAGAAGGATTATTTGGAGTCAAGGCTTTTGAACAATTTCAAAACGTGGGTCTGGGATAAAGAAAACATTAATCAACAGGGAATGCCCATAAATACAGAAGGTTATTATCCATTCTTATTTAATTGCATGAAGCATAAAATCGAGTATTTGCTAGCTGAATCCCCAGTTATTGAAGAGAGCTTTCTCCTTATTACAGAATCATTTAGGCAACTTAACAAAGAGGGAAAAGTATCAGACAGGTTTCCTTTTGTTTCAAAAATTTATCAAGCCGTTCTCAATACCGTTAGATGTCCATTCTCTTTCAACTCTGAATTCTCTCTCCCTATAACCACTGAGTTTTCTAGTCTTATCACTTCCATTGAAAACGATAAGAATTATCTTCCACGGGGAATCTACGAGTCACTAATAACAATTGTCAATAACCTACAAACCATTCATTCAGCCGATTTTTCTTATCCCAAAGGAGAGTTGTTAATTCACTTTGTAACTAAAATTCAAAAGGACAATCCCGGGGAAAAAGTCTTTATTGTTTTACCAGATACTTTTTCCAAGAACGAATTTCAACTGATGTGCAATCAGGCTAACCCATTTGTTGTTGTTCTCTATGTAAGTGATTATCTGAGCAAAGAACCATCATCAGGGAAGTGTATTATTACTGGATGGTTGAGTAAAAAACAGATGAGGGAAGTCCTATATTCATATAAAAGTAGTGAGTACTACATCCTGTTATATAATGAAGAAAAGAAACGATGGGCAGAACCAACCTCAAGGACATGGAATAGAACCATACAGACAACAAGAAATTCGATTATCACGAAAATACTCGGAGTAATACCGGATAATCCACAGGAAGAAATTACTTGTGATAATGCAGATGAAAATCTATCTGATGAAGAATCAATTTTCCATGGGATAGTCATGCAAACAAAACTCCATCAATACTATGGTTGTTCTGGTAACAGAGATGTAAATAACCCTACCGTTGATGCTTCAATTATTGAGTTTGAAGGAAGCAAGTTCATGTTTGTCACTGATAAGCATAAAATGCTTGTTGTAAGTGATTCTTTTACGAGAGTCCGCCTTGAGACATCTTCAAATCTTCTTGAGGGTTCATTTGTTGTGATTCGAAAATCATCAAAGGATATCATCCGTGAGGAAGCGGATAGAATTCTTAAGAAAGAAAGACATGATAGCCTAAGGAGCATCTCATCAGAGTGGAAAGAGGCGCTCTATAACAGTTATTGTGAATGTAATTATAGCATTCCTCAATTGCACGAGTTGCTCAGTAAAAATGGGTGTAACGTTGGAATGCAAGCAGTTCGCGTATGGGTCACTGATCCGGAAATGATTATCATGCAAGAATACTCTGATTTGACCAGTATCATTAATTCTTCATCAATTACAACAAAGCATTCAGCAAAAGTCATTTATTCGGCCGGCAGGGCTGTACGAACATCCCATCAAGAGGCAGGAAGAAACCTTTCAGAAAAAATGACTGTAATATTAAGAGATTCAAAGTCTTTATTAGATGTTTCTTCCAACGGATCAATTGACATTGATATTCCTGATGTTGGAGAAGTGTCTCTTTTTAGAGTTGTCAGTGTTTCGAAAGAAAAGGAGACGGTTGAAGTTAAAGATTTAAATAGGCTTTTATCATAGGGTGAAAACAGATGTCATTAATGATACCAGAATACTACAGTAATTCAACAGTGAGCAGTGCAGAGAAACGGGTGTTTAACTGGTTTCGAGATGATCCACGAACCGATAACTGGATAGTATTTCATTCTGTAGAAGTATTCCACCACGTACGATATGTATATAGTGAGGTTGATTTCATCGTACTTGCACCCCAATATGGTTTTTTCTTCCTTGAAGTAAAAGGAGGAAGAGTGCAAGTTAATAATGGTATCTGGACTTTTACTGACAAGGAAGGCAATTCTAACTCAACAGATAGAGGGCCGTTCCAACAAGCTATTGAGACTTTTTTCAGCATCCGTGATTATCTGAAGAAAAACATTCCTCAAAAGTCAGAAAAGCTATTAGATTGCAATTCAGGTATTGGAGTTTTTTTCCCGGATATAAACTATACATCTGTTGGGGCAGAGAATGATGTAGAGTTAGTATTTGATGCAACCAATGATGGGGATGTCTTTTCATATCTTGTCTCTCTTGCAAACTACACAGAGCTGAAACTCAAGCAAAAGAATCTGCACCCATTCCGTCCAACAATCGAAGACACAAAAAAAATACGAGATTTATTAAGACCCAATGTTTCTTTTGATATGTCTTTAACATTATTGGATAAACGGTTTAGCAAAGATAAGATAATTGAGGTAACAAGGCAGCAATCTCAAGCTCTATCTTTGATTGAAGACAATAAACAATGTTTGTTTTATGGATATGCTGGTACTGGAAAAACATATTTGGCCATAGAAGCTGCAAAACGTTTAAAGCTCAAGGGATTAAGTGTTGCATTCTTTTGCTACAATAAAGGGTTGGGATTATGGCTCAAGGATGCGTTTTCATCACAGGGTATCCAAATAGCTTTTGTTGGAACTATTCATAGTTATATAGTTAACTTACTCAAAAAAAAAGAAGAAGCGATATCTGATTGGAAGACAATAGTTAACGATGCTTATCATTATGTGAATAGCCATGTCGTTACAAAATTTGATGTTATCATTGTTGATGAAATGCAAGATTTGTGTACTCCGACATACCTATCCTTTCTGTCGTCTATTCTAAAATGCGGATTGTATGAAGGAAGGCTAATTTGTTTTGGAGATTTTTCTACACAAAACATCTATGAGATTACCTTATCTGAAAGCGAAAAACTAAACTTATTAAAACTGAGTACTCGCAACATAGTCTTTTTCCATCTTACAATTAACTGCCGTAATACAATCCCAATCCACAACCTCGTTACTTTTCTTTATGATATAGATAAAAAGAGTTGGATGTCTGCTGATATCCAAGGACCGGAATACAGGTTTTATGTGTTTCCGTTTGTTTCAATAAATACCGTAGTCCAAAAATTATTAAATCAAGGCATCTCTCCTCACGATATAACAATTCTTTCTCCATTCTCTCCAGAATTCTCAAAGTCTTACAAAGAGTTGTCCCAGAAATATGAAATCAAACCTTTTTCTCCGCATGAACAAGGACTTGTGTTTTCAACAATTCAAGCTTTTAAAGGTCTTGAAAATGATTACATAATCATTTGTGACATGGATGAAAGCAATTTCAATGATGTGTTTTATGTTGCTCTCACTAGAGCACGGTATGCTCTTTCAATAATTGGAACTGGGCAGTTGTTCCAAAGGATGATAGAAAATAATGGATAATTTAATTCGTGATCAGATTGTCGCCATAGTGAAGAAAGATTTTATTGGGCCAGATCCATCCTCTGTTGATTCACAACTGGTTCAAGAGAATGGCGAAGAGATTCTTAAAGAATCGCCAATCAGGCGTTATCTTGCAGGTATTTTGTTTTCGAAAAACTATGGGGCAGATGAGATACCGGAAGAAGATGGAGAAGAAGAAGATGAAGATGTTATAAGACTCACCAATGCCTCTTATCAGTCAGCTATGGGCATCACTATAGCAATCCCTAATAATGATAAACTTGAAACATCAATCCATTCTGCATTCTACAACGAAAGTCTTTCTTCCGGGGAGAAATTATTTCTTCGTATACCTATTCAGAAGACAATTGAGCTTCTTCTTCCTAAAAAGAAAGACCAGATGGATAAAATTGAAATCTATAACGACCCAGAGAATGGTAGAAAGATCCTCTTAGACGTCATTTGTAGACAGATTTTTCAAGACAGCGCAATCTATACCGTCACATTAGAAAATGCATCGTTGAATGTTGCCAATGAAACAACAGGAAAGTACTGTATGTTCCAGTGTAGCTTTACCCTTTCATCGAAAAATGGATTTGTTGCTTTGCCTGATTCAGAAAGAGTCTATCATGACGAAGATTTCGAATCAAATACTATGCTGTACAGAGATGAGAAGTCTTTTGGAATTGGGCATGGATGTTCAGTCTGTTGGAATAAGCATGATACCATAGTAAAATCAATCTGGACCTCAACTTTTCCTGAGTACGAGATGACATCAATAGTACCAAGTGTTATCGAAGGCGTATCTCTAGATATGTATAAAATGTCAGATCCTAAAGAGTTTAACCAAGTTGACAGTGAGTTAATACGATTATGTGATGAATATGAAAAATGGATTTCGTCTCTTCAATACACTAAGGTTGACGCTCGGGATAACAAAACTAAAACACGACACATAGAAAACTGTAAGGCCTGTCTTGACAGAATGAGAAAAGGGGTGAGTCTTCTGGAAAGCAATCCATTATGTAGGAATGCATTCCAGTTGATGAACAAGGCAATGCTCATGCAGCAACTTCATTATGCCCTTCCGAAACGAGGATGGGTTTATGATGGAAACAAGTTGGTTTTGGATGACGCACAATACCAGCAATTGCCAGTTGTTGATGATAAAAAAACTTGGTTTGGAAACATCTCAAAATATGGGAAATGGAGAGCGTTTCAGTTAGCTTTTATTCTAATCAACATACAATCGATGATTGATCAACAGTGTAATGAACACCACATTGTTGATTTGATTTGGTTCCCCACTGGCGGTGGAAAGACTGAGGCTTATTTAGGTTTATCCGCATATACAGTTTTCATTCGGAGACTCCTTAAGCAAAACGATGCGGGAACCGCTATCCTTATGAGGTATACTTTGCGACTCCTGACAAATCAGCAATACCAACGAGCATCGGCATTAATTTGTTCTATGGAGATACTTCGAAGAGAGGATCCGGTTAAGTTAGGGGATGAGCCAATAACAATTGGATTGTGGGTTGGTAATGATTCAACACCAAACACTTATAAAGAAGCTGAATCTAGAATGAACAAGAGAATTATCAATGAAACAAGAAATAATCCTTTTGTCATTTTGAAGTGCCCGTGGTGTGGAACAGAAATGGGTTTTTCCCAAGTCAATAAAAATCCATCAGGTGGATGCAAAGAAGATGCCAAACCGATTGGATATGATTTTTCAAGAAGGAGAACTTTCAAATTCTATTGTCCAAACGAAGACTGTGATTTCCATTCCCAATTGCCTCTGTCTATCATTGATGAAGAGATCTATCACAACCCACCAACAATGCTCATCGGGACTGTTGATAAATTTGCAACCTTGCCTTTCAAACCTGAGGCTCGATCATTATTTGGGATTGGGATTGATGGTAGTTACACAAATTCACCTCCAAATCTTATCATTCAGGATGAATTGCACTTAATCTCTGGGCCGCTTGGAACAATGGTTGGTCTCTATGAAGGTTTGATTGAGGGGTTGTGTTCACAAAAAAGTAATGGAAAGACTATCCTTTCCCCAAAAATAATTGCGTCAACTGCGACAATCAGCAGAGCGAAGGAGCAGTGTAAAGCTCTTTACTGCAGAAAGCCCAATGAAGTCTTTCAATTTCCACCAAGCGGAATCAGTTATAAAGACTCCTTTTTTTCTAAAGCAGACAACAATTCCAACGGACGAAAATATGTTGGAATCTTCTGTTCAAATATGAAGTACTCCGCTGTGACTGCCAATATCAGGTTCTATGCTGATATAGCATTTGCTCGTGAACATCTTGTGAACGCTTCTCATTCTGAATTGAATGCCTATTGGACTCATGTTGGGTATTTCAATAGCATTAGAGAGCTTGGAAGAATGAAATCATATGTATCACAAGAAGTGGAAGAACATATGAAAGTCCTCAATGAAAGACATGGGATACAGACAACGATTGGTATTCTTAATGTTAGTGAACTAACCAGCCGAATCGATAACAATCAAGTTCTTCAGGCACTTGATGAACTGCTAATTGATTACCCTTCTGATGCTGAAGGTCATCTACCTATAGACGTCTGTCTTGCAAGTAATATGATTTCTGTAGGGCTTGATGTCCCTAGGCTAGGGCTTCTATCAGTCGCAGGTCAACCGAAAACAACCTCCGAATATATTCAAGCAACAAGTCGTGTTGGTCGTGCAGCTGTTCCGGGTTTGGTATTCATTATGTATTCATACTCAAAACCACGCGATATATCTCATTATGAACAATTTCAAAACTACCATGCGAAAATCTATTCAAATGTAGAGCCAACAAGTGTTACTCCTTATTCTGGACCTGTTCGCGAACGTGCTTTAGGAGCGATACTAGTTGCATATATACGATTAAAACATCCAGAAATTGAAAAGCAAAAACCTTTTAAAGTACCTAAAGATGAATGGTTTGAGGAATTAAGAACCTTAATAATAGACAGAGTAGCCATAATAGCACCAGAAGAAAATGAAAATACACAACGTAATCTAGATAAACTTATTGACGAATGGAAGGGAAGGAAGCCAGAGAGTTTTGGGTCGCCCTTTTCTCCCAAAGATGATGGTTTCCTAACAACAAAAGGTAATCATTCAAAAAATGGGTTTGTTATACCCACATCGATGCGAAGTGTTGATGCATCCTGTAATCTTGATGAATTAAAGGTAAAATATGGAAAAAGTAGTACTTGAGCTAAGGCGTTCATCCTTGATTTCCCCTTATGGTATTGGTTCAATAGTTCCTCTTTCTGAAAACCAGTTTTACATGGTAGCTGGTTTAGATGAATGGCGTTTCGGAGATCACCCGGAATACTATGAAATCAAAGAAGAAAGATTATGTAAAAGACTTGGAGTGAAGTTTTTGCGAATGCCACCAGACTCCGACAATCACTATGCAAGAATACCAGGCGTGCGTTTTCCGAACAATTTTTATTGTAAGACATGTGGTAAAGTTGTCGAATTGTCACCATTCGAGGACATTCCTACTTGTCATGGGAGTAAAATGATTCCGGACCGTTTTATTGTGGTATGTCCAGAAGGTCATATAGACGATTTTCCAATCTCTGCTTGGATCCATAGAAAATGTCACAAAGAGTACAATCCCACAACTTGTAAGATTACTCGCTCTTTTGGTAGGTCAGGAGGGCTTGCTTCTGATGTCACATATACTTGTACATGCGGTGCAAGCGGACACATGGCAGAGGCAATGGGGAGAAATGCCTTAAAAAGAGTCGGACTGAAATGCTTTGGTAAAAGACCTTGGTTAGGTGGTAATGAGGAGGAATGCAACGTTGACGCAGAGAAACTAAGAGTGACACTACGTGGAAGTACAAACGTCTGGTTTGCTATTACACGTAGTTCAATCTACATACCTGCTGATGTAGTCAATCGAATACCGGATTCCTTATTCTATGGTTTAAAGAATTTCTATGTATCAAATGGCAGTACGTTAAGCGATGACAACCTTCGTTCAATCTTATCGGCCCATGCTAAGAGTTATAGGATCCCTCTAGATCTTTTAGTAACAGAATTTTGGAGAAGAATAAAAGATGATAATGATTCTGTTAAGGACACCTCTTCAGCCGAGGATATCTCAGAAGATAAGTATCGCTCATATGAATATGACAACTTGATTGCTTCAAATGGAGAGGATAGTAGTGAGTTCTGCTCCATATCTATGGATATATCACAATATTCTGATAGTATACAAAAGCTTTACAATCAAGTAACACTTGTGCCGAAATTGCGTGAGACACGTGCGTTTGTTGGTTTTTCACGACTAGAACCAATTGAGAACGTGAAGGTGAATGAAGCCAAGAAATCATTGTCTTTGGAAAAATCAAATTGGCTTCCTGCCATAGCAGTATATGGTGAAGGTATTTTCTTTTGCATAAATCATATATTAATTAATGAATGGGCATCACAAGATTGTGTTCGAGAAAGAATCGGGATGATGAATATAGCATATAAGAATAATAAGATGCTTAGTGACGGTAATTACGATTTGAAACCAGAGTTTGTTCTTATCCATACTTTGGCTCATCTCATAATCAACCAATTAAGCTTTGAGTGTGGTTATGGAAGCTCTTCACTAAGAGAAAGGCTGTATTGTGAAAAAGAACAAAATCACGATTTGATGCATGGAGTCTTGATTTATACAGCATCGGGTGATTCAGAAGGCACTCTTGGAGGTCTTGTTTCTCAGGGAAGGCCGGGAAAACTCGAGGACATAGTTTCTTCAGCCATTGAGAATGCAAGATGGTGTTCTTCTGATCCCATCTGCATAGAATCTCATGGGCAAGGACCTGACTCGTGCAATTTAGCAGCATGCCATAACTGTGCTCTGCTTCCTGAGACCTCATGTGAACTAGGAAACAGACTACTTGATAGAGGCTTGCTCATTGGAACTCCGGAAAATCCGGAGATGGGTTTTATTAATTATATCTCAGCCAAGAATTCATAAGGAGGTTAATCGGATTTGTCGGTTCTTTTGTAGTAAAAAATTTTCTTTCAATCTCTGTGGCAAAGCTCAAAAAAGGGACAAACAGCATGAGGCGAGAACTAAGTAATGTGGAAACTCTGTTGGAATGTAATCTCCCATTTTGTAAGTAATTCTACAACTGAACAGAAAACATTTTTTTCTATAGATATAAAAGGAATTGACTTTTCTAATTTTCCCTAAAGACTTCCTGGTTTTTTTAGAAAAAACATGCTAATCTAGTCCATACGAAAAGGAGCACGTCATACCATGCCATCTTTCATTGATCTCTTTTCTGGCGCAGGTGGCTTCAGCGAGGGTTTTCTTCAAGCTGATTGGAGGGGAAAGACTTATGATTTCTTGCTTGCCAGTGACATCAATCCGACATGTGAAGTCACGCATAGGATGAGGTACAATGAACAGCTCGGGCTCAACACCGCCTTTCTCACCAAGGACATAACCGATCCTGATTTCATTGAAATCCTTTGTGATGATATCAAGAAACGTTTTGGCAATACGTCAGTAGACGTCCTTCTCGGAGGCCCACCCTGTCAGTCTTTCAGTCTTGCCGGCGAAAGAAGAAAGAATGACAAGAAAGACGACCTGTTTTCTTATTACTTGAAAGTAATTCAGGTTTTGACGCCGAAATACTTTGTAATCGAGAATGTGACAGGGATTCTGACCAAAGACGATGGAAAGATCAAGGAAAGGATACTGAACGAGATCCGAAACATCGTTGATTATCGAGCGCTTGATGCATTCATACAGAAAGCTGATCGTTTCGTACTGAGAAAACAAGCTGATCAAGAAAACCAGCAGAAATACCATGACTGCTTACGTCTCCTCCATGTCTTTTCTCTCCAGCACAAGCTTGAGACTGAAAGGCGGTCTGATTACCTTTTAATCCTTGATGCCCTGAAGCATACAGGAATCAATGACCAGCAGAATGCCTTTGTCCATGACTCAATTCTCAGAACGAAACTGTCGATTCAGAACGATGAGCTTATCTCCTTCATGAATGATCTGACTGATGCTTTTGTTGAAGCATTCCGCAACAACAAAGACATCGAAGAAGACCAGAGGAATGTCGTCAGACAAGCATTGTCCTTGTATGCACATCAGACCAACCTTCATGAGATTCAGGAAAAGACAAAAGCTTGCATCAATGAAAACCACCTGAACAGGAGCGTCTACAAGAGTGAGTTCGACTCCATCACCGATTACCTGTATCTAGGCGACATCATCAACAAGATGGAGGACCAGATTAAAGAGCTTAGTAATCAGGTCTCAGGGAAGAAACGAAATCAGGCGATCGCCATCATGAAGCGGATCGAGTTCGTTGTACAGACTCATTTCGATGGGGTGTTCTCTTGCCTTCAAGAGATGAACAAGATTGCATCTGACATTTTTGATGCGGACGACCTGAAGACTTTCTTGGACAGCTGCAAGGCGATTCCCCTTTACAATGTCAGCAAGCCCATGACGCTTATCGCCTCGAATTATGGCGTGCCTCAAAACCGAGAGCGTGTGGTGTTCGTGGGTTGTCGAAACGATCAGGAGCTGATTACTGACATTCCTTTCACATGCTCAACCGAAAGAAAAGTCTCCGTATCTGAAGCAATAGGAGATTTGGACTTCATAGGGATCGGCGAGGCAGTAACTGCGTATGATAAGAAATTCATAGCGAAATTTCGAAGAACAAAAAACGGCAGTATTATGCGGACTGTTGATGGAGAAGAATCGGGTGATTCTTCTGCAAAAACATATGCCGAGTGGAGCAGAGAAGGACGGCTGGACGTTTCACGCTTCCCGAAGCTCGCAGAGATGCAACCGGTCTACACTGCCGCCAACCAATGGAGCGACAGGGATTCCGCCCCCTCATTTTCTGCAGAGCTTCAGAACCATGAGACTCCGCACCACAACGATCTGGTGGTGAAACGATTCGCGCTTGTCCGAAAATATGGGGACCTTGTAACAGCCAAGCAGCACGAGCCGGACAATCCCATCTTGGCTACAAACAAAAGGAATTGCACATGCCTTCCCGCCGATGCGCCAAGCAATACCGTTGTAACGATACCGGATGATTATACCCATTATGGTGAAGACAGGGTCCTCTCGGTCAGGGAACTTGCCAGACTCCAATCGTTTGATGACAGTTTTGTGTTCCAAGGGAAAAGGACCACAGGGGGAGACAGAAGGAAGGTTGAAACGCCGCAGTACACTCAGGTCGGTAATGCCATTCCTCCTTTGATGGCAAGGGCGATTGCGATGGAAATACTAAAGCATATCAAGTAGTCATCAAGTCAAACTCTTCCGGCTCGGGGAATAAAAGGTTGACCTGAGCCGGACTTATCTTGAACAAGAAACCATGATCACGTAACCCGCCACCCTCTTCTTGCTTCTTTTCGTGGATGAGGAAATCCATGGTGATAATCTTTTCATCGATGAGTGTTTCCAGATTCACCACAAGTGGGTTCTTCGTATGGACGATTCTATCGTATCGGAAGTATTCAACGCCCTGTTCTTCATGGACGCTTGCCTTGACCCAAAATGTCTCATGGTGTTTTTCCAGAAGACGATCCTTCAGCGTCTCCATTTTCCAAAACACAAGATTCTGTGGCTTGGCCTTTTCTTGTTTTTGTCCGACCGTCCACAAAAGGTCATCACTGCTGATATTGAAATAGAGGCCCTGCGTATTGGGTTGATGAGCTGAAACAGTACAGTACAAAGCCAAACGGTCATGCGCTTGATCATAATAACCCCATTCGTCAAGTAGTTTCCTTTCGGAATAGTGTGATGCCTCCCACTCAGGAACCTGAGAGAAAAGCGTGACTCTGTTTTTCCCCCCTTTCTTGGTCTTCTGCGCCTTGCGAGACGCTTTCAGCTCAATTCCTTTGTAGTCAGGTCCTTTATAGTCATTTGGCTCGATTCCCAGAGCATTCTCCAAAGTCATTCCAACTGAGGTGTCTCCATGATTTACTGCATGGATGAAACCTCTGTCGTGAATCTCTTGAATTTTGGCACGCAATTCCTCGACAACTCCAGTATATCCATGGGAGATACTGGTCAATACTCTTCTTGACGCTCCGCCAGACGCAGTAAATCCATCAACGACATCCTTGTCTGACATGTTGAAGACATAGATACAGTCTTTTGTCGCAACAAGCGCAAGCAAATTCCATGGTTTACAGTACAAGCGGAGTTTAGAAAACCAAATACGTGGATCGCCATGTTTCGTAACAGGACGATACAGACTGCATTTCACTTCTTCAGTGGCACCGCTATATACTAAAAACGCTCTCACCGTCTTCTTGTTCTCTTCGCCTTGCCCCTGTATCTCATAATCATGAAGCCCTGCTTCCTTAAGAAGACTACGAACCGGAGACGTTGCATCCATGATTGATTTTTCATATCCGGTTAGGGTAGGAACAAGGAATGCAACATTTACTTCAAAAGGAGCAAAGTACTGCATCGAAGCTACAATATCGGTATCAGAACGTGAAAGCATATTGCCTCCGGAAAATAAAAACAGCAATTACCTATTATACCCATACTATCATACATGATTTCACCATGAAGTACAAAATTCATATCATTCAACTTTGTTTTTCTCTATTTGTATTCTCTTTTTTACCACTCATATAGACAGTGCTTCTTCATCGTTCTGATATCCATTATTGGACAGTTTATTCTTTTTCTATGTGACTTTTGTTTACATGCGGCAAGGTTATAAATTTTGTTATTACTTTTTCTTTAGCTACTGTTAGCGGCAGGCGAAATCAACCTCAAGGGGGTGCGGACAAAAAAGGTGGACTTGTTTAGGCGGTTAATCCGAACTTCTTCCTGTAACCCCCTAAAGAGAGAGACCTTGATCCTCTTCTCATTATATCAATGAAGACAGGCGTCCAGGATCCGAACGAATCCTTCTAGAGATACTCCAATCCATGGATGATTGCAGGACATCTCATGTTCCAGTCTTCCGAAGAAACCTTCGCACGCGGAATTGTCCGGGGGACAAGCTTTCTTCGACATTGGCCTTGTCAGCCCTGAAGTATCCATAATATCAATCCAGCTGTTTGTCCTGTAATGAAATCCTCTGCCATTATGGAGGATTGGTTTCTCTTCATCGATGCTGTTGATGGCTGTCTGGAGCCATTTTGTTTGTCAAATCCAATGAGGGGGGATGTACCGGTTGTCCATGAAACAGCCATCCCATCATAACAGCCTATTATCGGAGACAGGTACACCTTTCCCGCCGGAATACGAAACCCAGTTATCATTGCCGATTATTGTGCGGGATGTCTCACTGAAACCTTTTTGCTTGAGTTTTTCTTCATATAAAAACCAAGCACTGGACGGATTTTTTGGGGGGAGGGTGATATTGTTGTCAGCGACACTGCTATCAACAACACAAGCAGATGCCAATTGGACTTCCATTGTAGTTTTATGCTCAAGAAGTTCTTTGTGCTCATTTACCATGTATTTCCAATCACTTTCGGATACACCTGGCCAACCATAATAGCAGGTTGCATCGCCAAGGAATCTTATCAAGTCCTCATCAGTTTTGTATCCTGCCAATGATATCTCTTCCCAACTGAGGTTCTTTTTGTCATGAAGTTTATCGATGGTGGCTCTGCAGATATCATACTCACTTGATGACAAATCTTTCATGTTTCCACCACACGATGTTCTCAATTATACTATCAACGACTGATAACTTCTATTAAAAATGAAATTTAATACAAGAATTATGAAGAAAGAAAATACTGACTTTTTGAGGAAAAGGTATATGTTTTCATTGCATTGCTGAAAAACAGGTAATATGCTGCGAGTATGGTACATCCACATTACCCCTTAGATCCCTTTCCTAATTTGGAACCACAAGGACGCGACAGAGAATACAATGAGTATCCTAACGAGGACGTACGGGCCGCCCTTGTATACCTTTGGCTTGTTGATGGTATGCCTACCCGGGCATTGGATGTTGAAATACTCCATTCAGATGTTCGGTATCATGGAAAAACGACGAATGGGTGGAAGTCATTCGGCATCCTCCATTATTTGGGACTGACCGGGGAACACAGAGGATATTTCAAAGGGGTGTCTCCTTTCCAAGTGCTTTCAGTGATGTACACTCTTTGCAAGGATGAAGAACATTGGTTGATCTACCAATACCTCCACCTCTATATAACAGGCAGGGAGATTGATAACTCAAAGATTTGGGATGTCGACGCTCATGACAGGGAATTGGAACAAAAAGAAGAGGAACGCAGCCAGAAATGGATAAGGAATGTTTGGATACAGGATGTGGCAATGGCGCAATATGATGAAAAACTGCTGGCTCTTCCGGATGCCCAACGTGAGGTGGTCATCCATGATGTCTTGCGTTTCTATAGTGACCAGACATTGAAAGAAACAGTGAAAGATCTCTACGACTTTCGCTGCCAAGTGTGTGGCGATGTGATTTACCGGCATGGATGGATGAACAGTCAGGGAAGATGTGAACAATGGAATCATATGAGTGCCGATATCCACCATATTGTCCCGTTGGCAAAGAAGGGCCCAGATATACGTTCGAACATGATATGCTTATGTCCTTCATGCCATAGAAAATTTCATTCTGGTGAATACCGATTGATAAAAAACGGGAATACAATTCTTTGTAGGGACGAATTGCTGGGATTGAATCATGATGTCAAGAAAAGGCATCAAATGGATTTCCCTTGATGTTGGAAAGAAGGGAAACCCCATTGAGTAATAAGAAAAGTCCGCTTTATTCGAAACTGGAAACAAAAAACCAAGGCGTAGGCCGGAGGAACTTCCTGCATGTATGCCATCTTTCCTTCCTGTCCAATGTGTGTCGATGATGCCAGCACAAAACTCAAAGCGATTCATCATGGGGCTCTTGCGGAAATTGCAGGGGCTGAACCAAGATTAATACTTCTGTCGCAATATGATGAACTTTGAAAAGTCTGTTTTGCTTATTGTATCAGTGAACGTCTCTGCATCTATCTTCAAATCCAACAACGGTTTGTCCTTCCTTACCCTAATGCCTGGTGTCTTTTTGTCTCCTATCTGTAACTGATGAGCATGAACCTTTAGGACTATCAGCTCCCCGGTATACTGGTTGTTCAAAACAATTGTCCACTCGGTATCAAGCATCTCTTTCTTGGGGTTTATCCAGAAATGGTTTTGGGTATCCTGCCGTGAGGCATAACTCCAGTTTTTGTTTACCTCAATGCCAGCATCATGTAGGTACTTCTTGGCTTCTGATTTTCTACGGATCTCTTTTTGAGCGGGGTCGGCGTTTTTCACAGAAGTAATGAACGGCATTTTGCCTTCATTTCCTTGTTTCGTAGCATGGGAAAATACGGTTATTCCAATCAGTTCCATCAGAAACAATGCTTCGTCAAGATACTGTTCGAGCATCACTTCATCAAATCTGCTCACATTTGTCTTGTTGCCGTTCTTCTTGTTATCGCAGTCAAGTTTGTTCGCATTTGCTGCCTTGCTGATGAGCTTGGACTCCAAGTAATCAATATGCGCCTTGTTCAACGAATTGTCAGTTTTCGTCAGTATGACGACTCGCTCCCACCAATCCTTTTTCAACACGTGTTGTTTGATTCTCTGGGCAAGATCAGAAGACTGGCCGACATAAACCTGATCTTCTGACAACAACAGATAAACGCCAAACTTGCTGCAAGCTTCCGAGTTCAATAGCAAATCAACTGATTCTCGAGGAGCGGAATACAGTTCTCCCGAATTCCAACTGGAGTCTTGCATGCTGATGACACCCTTGAGGGTACCGTCCTCAAGCAAGAGATTGATGGTTTTTGCCTTTGCATTTGACATTGTAAAACTCCTGACCGCAGCGATTTGGAGTTATACAAGCTCCTTAGAGTATTTATAATATACATGTTGAGCGGGATCAATAGTGCAGAAGATTGGTAATCGTGGCAATTCGGCAAGATTGTTGGTATTTCATGCTCAATCTCCAAGATTGTATTGCCTGCTTGTGACGGTTCAACGACTCCACAATTATTCTAGGGCATGAATTCTTGTTCAATTGATAGTGATCATGATAGTTATGGGATTCGTTTCCGCATGATGGTGTTTGATCCCATATGTATCCAACAGATCGGCAAAAAGCTGATAACCTGACAATGAGCACAATTCCGTTCTTTTGAAGAAGAGAAAAACCATCAAACGAAACTGCGTCTTTCCTTCTGTTTTCGTGTCGTCTATTCCTCAGTGACGCTTCATTATTACCGGAATGCCCTTGCCATATGCTTGCTTTGCCCAGAGTGTAGACGATGGCGGCCTGCCGATTAAGGCGACGGGTAGTTTGTGGTACGGGATATCCAAGAGTTGCGCACATTTGGCAACGGTCACTGCGTCCAATGCGGGCGGAACGGTGACGGAAGGGGTATTGGACGAGCCTTGCCCGTTGCACGATTTCTCTTGGGGTATCGGTGCTCCGGGCGCAAATCTTCAAGGAATACAATAATTTTTCATTTTTTATTTGGTTTTTGGGGAGCAACCCAGAATATAGAAAGGTGGAGACAAAACGGCAGTCCGATGGAACTGCAATTCCACCGGACCAGGACGGGTGAAGCAAGCACTTGCCCAGCGACGTAGTCGCACCATGACCATCCTTCTTCCCAAGAGCGTGGAAGCCAAGAAGGAAGAGAAGGTGATGCTGATGAGAGGCCATCGGGTCATGGAAAAAGGAAAACCAAGGAGGTTGCATGGCGAAGGGGAAGACGGAAGCGGATGGCGGGAAAGCCAAGGACAATGAGCTGGTATCCGGTGGTTACTTCGTGAGTCCATCGGGTACCGTTTCCGCTGACCTGAGGTATTTCAGGAAGGCATTCAAGGGTGATCCGGAAAGGTATGAGTACCTGAAGAGTCAGCTGCACGGCCAGAACGATGATCCCGATGAGGAGAACACGTGGGCCAAGGCGGTGAAATGGACGATCGAGGGTCGGGACCTCAACCTTATCAGGCGGTATGACGCGTTGAGGGCGGAGTTCAAGGCGAAGAAGACCGAGAGCAATCGGATACCGGATGCCCTGGAGATCAAGGACGTCATGGATGTCATCGGAAAACTCATCGCGCTGGAAGTGAGGAAACCACCATGCGATATCGCCTCTGTCAGTGCCGAACTGGACGCATCCAACTATGGCATGGAAGAAGTGAAGGAAGCTGTTCTTCGTTTCATCACGATGAAGAAGAACGCCCCCGGCTACAGCGGCAAGTCGATCTGTCTTGTCGGACCGGCGGGGACGGGAAAGACAAGCATCGCGAAGGCGATCGCAAAGGCGATGGACTGCGGGTTCTACAAGTATTGCGCCGGCGGTCTCAATGACTCGTTTTCCCTCAAGGGCGTATCGAAGGAATACCACTTGGCGCATTGTGGTCAGATTGTGAAGGGGCTTATCGCTTCCGGAAGCCGGACACCGGTGTTCGTCATCGATGAGGTCGACAAGATGGCCCACGACAACTCCAATGGCGATCCTGCCGCTGTCCTGCTGGAGGTGCTTGACAGCCAGCAGAGCAGGGAGTTCGTCGATGCCTTCATCGATGTCCCCATCGATGTCTCCGGCGTGCTGTTCATCCTCACCGCCAACGACGAGTCATGCATTCCGGCCCCCCTGCTTGACCGGCTCGAGATGATCAGGGTGCCCGGATACTCGATGGAGGAAAAGCAGCGGATAGCCGAGGACTATGTGCTTCCCAAACTGATGGATCTCATGAGGAAGGGAGTGCCCGTCCCGTTGTTTCCGAAAAAACTCATCGGACAAATGGTCTGTGGCTACTGCCTCACGCCCGGTGTGCGTGATGTGGAGGAGAACATGACACGCATGGTCTTCGGCTACCAGTCCGATGTTCTCCAAGGGAAGAGGGCTGCGGAGCATGAGTTCACCGTATATGACATCCTCAGGTATCTCGGGCCTTCTGTCCAGAGCGTCCTAAGACGGATTGACGGGGATGGTTGCGTGGGGTTCGTCAATGCGCTTTGCGTCTTCGATGCCCTTGATTTCGGCTCGCTTCTTTCCGTTGAGGCGGTGAGGATGCCGGGAAGCGGAAAGCTTGTCCTGACCGGTGGGATCGGCGATTCCATGAAGGAATCGGCGTTCGTCGCTTTCTCTTACATGCGGATGTACCTGAAGTCAAAGGGTGTGCAGGCCGACGGGTCCGACTGCCATGTGAACTTCCCTGACGGGTACCGGAAGGATGGCGGCTCGGCAGGTCTTGCCATCGCCTGCGCCATGTATTCCTGCTTCATGGACATTCCGGCAAAAAAAGGCATTGCACTGACCGGTGGGATCTCACTGATGGGGTTTGTCATCCGCGTGGGCGGCATCAGGCAGAAAATCCAGGCTGCCGTCAATGCCGGCATGAAGCAGATCATCCTTCCCGAGGGGAACAAAGGTGACGTGCTCTCCGTCTGGAAGGACGGGAATCCGGGCATCAAGGTCGTCTACGTCTCTTCAGCGGAGGAATTGTTCGGCACGATGTTTCCGCAAGGGAAGGCGCATGCAAGGCAGACTATGGTTGATCGGAGAATCGTCCCAAAGCCTTTACGAGACACTGGTGATGGCGGCACATGAAAAAAGGTACGGCATCGTCATTTGTGGCGGTTGAATAGAAGCTTTGCACAAGCCGGGCAAGGAGTACATCAACCTGCAGAGCGACACCAGCAGGTAGGCAAGCGCCATAGAACTCGTCAAAGACATCTTGGATGAGGATCAGAAGCGGGTCTATGAGGACTACAGGAAACGCATCGATCCTGGTACTGGAACATGGACTTGCCTCTTCCTGAAAGTGAGGCTTGATGACCTTGCGTGGTGGGAGATTCGGGTGTTGATGAGAAGCTCAAATAGGATGCGGGGCCAGACCGAGATCCAATGTCACGGTCGTCCCCTCATCCTGCGTGCTGGTGATTGTTCCGCCTTTGCTGTTCGGGTCGTTCAGTGTCAGGCGGTTGAAGACATTGTTCAACCCAATGCCTTCCTTGCGTGAAGAAGAAGAAAAGGTGCCGGATCGCACAGCTGCGAGCCGTTGCGGATCCATGCCTGTCCCATTGTCCTGCAGGTTGAGGAGCAGATGGCCGTCCTTCTCATACGAGATGATGACGATGGATCCTTCTTTATGCTTGCTTTGAAACCCATGGACGATGCTGTTCTCGACGATTGGCTGGAGTATCAGTTTGGGGACCAGATGGCTGGCGTGGGATGCCGGCACGAAGATCTCATAGGTGAACAGATCGGGTGCACGCATCTGCCTGAGCTTGAGATAGCTTTCTGTGCATGCCAGTTCGTCTCCAAGAGGGACTAGAGAATTGGTGTCCGTGATGCTGAAACGCAGCAGGTGGATCAATGCCTGCAAGGAACTGGACACCTCGTCGCTCTTATGCTCCTTTGCCAAGCTGGCGATACAGGAAAGGGTGTTCCCCAGAAAATGCGGGTGAATTTGAGCCTGGAGCATCCTGATCTCCAACTGTCGACGTTGCTCCATCAATTCCTTCTGCTTCTTATCCAATGACTTGATCTTTTGTTGCAGTTCCTGGAGAGACCGTGCCAGGATGCCGATTTCATCGTTGCCTCTGTTGCATTCGGTGGTCAAGTCGATGTCGTTGAGATCCGAAGCGTTTTGGAGCTTCTTGGACAGGTTGATCAGCGGCTTGCTGAAGGAATGGCCGATGAATTGGGTGACCACTTCCATGACGGCCAGGACCAGGATGCCGAGGATGAGGACTTGGTAAACGAATGGCCGGATGGTGGCTTCAAAGGTCTTGGAGGGCATGAAGGCGGCGATGTCCCAATTGGCAAGCGCTTTCTTGTGGTAGCAAAAGATGTAGGGTTCCCCGTTGACCATGCACAGGGAGCCGGAAGGCATCTGTGTGGCGAGCAGTCTCTCCGCATCCTGTCCGAAGACATGTGGCTGATCGACCTGATAGGTTACCGGCGTGCTTTGGTAGACGATGTTGCCTTGTTGGGTGATGATGGCCCATGACGCATCATCGATTTGTTTCGACAACGATCGGGTGAGGTCCTGCAGGTTCAGCTCCACCAAGATGATCCGTTTCTCAGCTCCCCGGATGGGCTTGAAGAGTGCGATAGTCGTCTGCAGGGAAAGGGGGGATATGTACGGTTCAGACCATTGGATGCCTTCATAGGTGGAAGCAAACGCTTTTTGCAGGAATGCGTCATATATCTTGGGCTGAACCACTTCGTAAAGGTACATTTCATTGGAATACACGGTGGATGAGGCAAGGTACAGCACATTGTACACCTTGGTCGAGTGTTCCTTCTGGAAGGAAGTGATGACCGAAGGGAGTAGATCGGGGTTGTTGAGCACCTCGATGGTGCTGGAGAGGTTCAACAAGGAGTTGTTGATGCCGTCGGTGTACAGCTTCAGGTAATCCGCCGAGCTTGCGATAAGTTGGTCCAGGTCGGAGACTTTCTGCTGGAACAATGTCGATTGTATGGTCTGTATGGTGAGGTACGTCCACAGGCAGAGCATCAGGACGAACAGGCAGAGCAAAATCAGGACCATGCGCTTCGACAACGTCGTGAAGTGTTTCATGATTCTTTCTTCAACCGAAGTTGCATCGGTGTCATCTGGTAGCATTTCACGAACGATGTGGTGAAGTATTTCACATCGTGGTATCCGACTTGCTCAGCGACTTCATAAATCCTGAGCGGGGTGTGGAGCAGGAGTTGTTTCGCCCTGTCCATCCTGACCTCCATGAGGTAGTCTTTGAAGTGCTTCCCCGTCTGCTGGAAAAAGACTGTTCCGAGGTAATTGGTGGAAAGCCCCAGACCGCTCGCGATGCTTTCCAACGAGAGGTCCTCCTGCATGTGTCCGGTTATCGCCTCCAACGTGTGTTGCACTTCATATCGGTATGGTGAATGAGAATCCATCACCTGCGGGTTTTTCGTCAGCCTGCCGACGATAGAGATGAGCAGCTTCCCTAAGTCGGCATCGCTGAACTCTCCTTTCTGGAGGTAGTCGGTGGCACCGTTGCGCATTGCCTCCCGCGCATACTCGAAATCCCCATACGACGACACGATGACAAACACGGCGTCGGGAAGCTTTGCCTTGGCGATTTTCAGGAAATCCAAGCCGTCCATCACCGGCATGACGATGTCGACGAAGACAATTTGGGGGAGGAGAGCCTCCAGCTTGTGGAGGGCGTCCATGCCGTTTACGGCATCTCCGACATACGTGCAATTGTACCGTCCCCAATCAAAATCACGCATGGAATTGAGGATCGGCTGATCGTCATCAACAGCGAAAACCCGACAGGCGTCCATACCGCGAAAGTATATCCTTGCTCCGTCCCAGATAGCAAGCATTTGTTGTTTTTCGCACCTTTTTATTGGTTTTTCTTTCTTGCCCGCATACTGTTTCCATGGAATAGTGGGAAACAAGGATGGCGGAGAATGGTTTCTTTGGGAAAACGGAAGATGAAGCATTACCAATGGCTGTTGCTTGCAATGATGGCTCCTGGTATCGTTTTCTTCTTTGTCTACTCATATCTTCCCATGTACGGGGTCATAATCGCATTCAAGGATTTCATGATCAAGAAAGGCATCATGGCAAGTCCATGGGCCCATCCATGGAACAAGTATTTCCACCAATTCTTCTCCTCTCCGTATTGCGCCCAATTGCTGGAGAACACCGTTGTCATCAGTTTGGTCAAGATACTTCTCAACACAATCGCCGCACTTGCGTTGGCCATCGTCATCAGCGAGGAACGGATCCCATGGGTGAAGAAAAGCATCCAAACAATCACCTATCTTCCTCATTTCCTGTCGTGGGTCATCATTTACGGGATGATTTACGCGTTGTTCTCGGAGAGTTCCGGCTTGGTCAACGTATTCCTGCGCGCCATGGGAAAGGAGACTATCCCCATTTTGACGAATGACAGGGATTTCCGGATCCTCTTGTACCTTTCCGACATTTGGAAAGAGGCTGGCTGGGGGGCGATCATCTACCTGGCTGCTATCGCCGGCATTGATCCCGGATTGTATGAAGCCGCGCAGATCGACGGCGCAAACCGTTGGCAACGGATCTTCTGGGTCACCTTGCCGTCGATCCGCCCCACGATCATCATCATGCTGGTGCTGAAGATGGGGACGGTGCTTGATGCGGGGTTCGACCAGATTTTCATCCTCTACAATTCCCAGGTGTATGCTTCCAGCGACATCATCGACACATGGGTATACCGTATGGGATTGGAGCAACTCAACTACAGCCTCGCCACGGCGGTCGGGTTGTTCAAGAGCGCGATCAGCATGGCAATGGTGTTCTTGGTAAATGCGATTGCACGTCGCTGGGAGGAATCCTTATGGTGAAACGGTTCGAGGCTTTTGACCGTGTGGTACTTGTCATTATCGTTTTTGTCGCATTGGTGGTGCTTTTCCCTCTTTGGTATGTGCTTATGCTGTCATTCACCACGTACACACAGTACATCAAGAGCGCCGGTTTCGTTGTCTTCCCTCATCCCATCAGCTTCGATGGATACACACAGTTCCTCACCAACCCTGATGTCCCGCGATCATTCCTGATCACCATCTTCATCACGGTGTTCGGTACGTTCCTGAACTACATCTTCACCGTGATGCTTGCGTATCCGCTTTCACGCAAGGAGCTCCCGGCCAGAAAGTTCTTCACCTTTTACACGTTCCTGCCGATGGTGTTCAACGGTGGCTTGATCCCCACGTTCTACGTGGTGAGGATGACCGGCATTATGGACACAGTGTGGGCGATGATATTCCCCATCATGATCACAAGCTACAACTTGATGATCACCCGTTCGTTTTTTCAGACCATCGATGACGCCTACATAGAAGTGGCGAGGATAGAGGGGATGAATGAGTTCGACATCCTCTGGAGGATTATTGTTCCGCTTTCCAAACCGGTGGTGGCGACGATTGTCCTGATGTATGGCGTCATGCATTGGAATACCTATTACCATGCGATTTATTATGTAAGGGATCCGAGGTTGCAGCCCCTGCAGGTGGTGCTCAAGGGCATCCTCATGCAGGCGCAGTCGACGTTGGAGGAGACAAGCATCAAGGTCACTGCGAGTACGCAGGCGATGAAGCAGGCCGCGGTTGTGATCACCGCCCTCCCTGTGGTCGTCATCTATCCGTTCCTGCAGAAGTATTTCACCAAAGGGTTGTTGGTTGGCGGCATCAAAGGCTGATGCTACCATGCGCATAGAGAGAAGGAGGAATGAAATGAGACGTTTTTGGGCAGTGTGTCTGATGGTGTTAGTGGCCATCCCGTTCGGGCTTTTGGCACAGGGGACGGCCGAAAAGGCCGTGACTCCTGCAGCCACCCCTGTGGTGGATGACATGTCGAAGAAGTATACCATCACGTATTATCACAATTCGCCGTCCGCACGGATTGATGAGTCGAAGGATGAAATTCTCAAGGTGCTGGATGAGAAGTTCAACATGGACTTGAAGATCAACATCATCACCAGCGATTATGAAAGCAAATTGAACCTGGAAGTCTCCAGCGGCAATGCGCCGGACATGATGGTGGTCTCTAAGGAGCAGTTCAAGAGTCTGGAAGCGCAGGGCATTTTCCTGCCTCTTGAAGACCAAGTGCAGAAGATGCCGAACTTCATGAAACGGTATCCGGACATCCTGACCGATCCGACACTCCGTTACAACGGGCATCTGTATTTCCTGCAAGGACATGACAGTCCCGATCAGGTTGTGAAGGCATACACGAGCATTTGGATACGCAAGGACTGGCTGGACAAGCTTGGTTTGTCCGTACCCAAGACGTTGGATGATTTCAAGAACGTCGCCATCGCTTTTGCGAAAAAAGACCCTGATGGCAATGGGGTGAATGACACCTTCGGTTTCAGCGGCCTTGGCGCGCGTGTCACCAACAAGGACCAGATGTATGCCTGGAACCCGATTCTCGGTGCGTTCGGCATCGGGGAGCTCGCGTGGACGGCACAGGATGGGAAGTTGGTGTTCGATCCCATGACGGCCGGGTACAAGCAGGCGTTGCAGTGGATCTCCAGTTTCATTGCCACCGGTGCGGTCGATCCGGACATCATGTTCATGGATACGTATGACCAACTTCGCGAGAAGGCTTATCGGAACCAGGTCGGCATGATTTACATGTCTTGGGCTGAATTCACCAAGCCGCCATACGGGGACATCTTGAAGCAAATGACACCGAACGCCCAGTGGATACAGATCGCAAGCCCGATCGGACCGGACGGCAAACAACAGTATGATTCCGTCTATTCGATTCCCGGCATGCTCCAGAACGGACGTGTCCTTTCCGCTGAACTCGCCAAGGATCCCGCAAAGCTTGCACGTGTCCTGAAATATCTGGACTACATCTGCTACGGCCCCGGTCTGGACTTGGTCTGCTATGGCATTGAAGGCGTGCATTGGAACCGTGTCAACGGCAAGATAGTGCCGACGAACCGCATTGGCGAAGTCAGTTATTCCTGGCAACACCAGAACATGGGGAGATTGGAGAAGGAATACCTTTCGACCAAGTTCAATTCCGTGGGGGATAATGTGGCGTTTGCCGCCGGGCTTCCCAGGATTGATGGGTACAGCAACTACATCACGATTCCCGCGGGAAGCAACATGTCCGACCTCAACAGGTATGTCAATGAGGAAAGCGTGCGGTTCATGTATGGCAAGAGGCCAATGTCTGAATTCGATAATTTTGTGAAGACATTGTATTCGACCTACAACCTGCAGCAGTATCTGGATCTTGGGACTAAGAACCTGAAGGCTGCAGGGATCCTGAAGTAAGTCGGCGGAGGTGGTGCTCATGAGTCCGTATGATGTGCTTGTGTGTGGTTCCGGACCTGGCGGGGTGAGTGCAGCGGTTGTCGCGGCACGTTCTGGCCTGCATGTGTTGCTCATCGAGCAGTCGGGGACCTTGGGTGGGTATTGGACGAGCGGTCTCATGGGCATTTCCCTTGACATGCCGGGCAAAGGCGGCATCCCTCGTGAAATCGTTGATGCGCTTTGTGCTTCTGGTGATGCACAATGGGTTGACAGCGCCAGCTACACGTATGACATCGAGGCGATGAAGCTCCTCTTGGAGCAGATGGTTTTGGATGCCAAGGTGGATGTATTGTTGTACAGCAGGGTGACTTCCGTGACGATGCAAGGGGATGCCATTGCAAGCGTGCATGTCGACGGTCCGTCTGTCTTTGACGTTCACGCCCGTTGGGTGATCGACGGGACAGGGGCCGGAACCATCGGTTCCCTTGCAGGATGTGCTTTCGAACAAGGTGTCGATGGAGCGTCTGTCCATCAGCCGGCGAGCCTTGAGGCGTTGGTCACCGGAGTGCCGGACAGCTGGAAATCCGACATCCACAATGTGCGGAGGAAAGAGGAACTGTTCAACTTGTTGCAGAGCGTGGGGGTGACCGCAAGCTACACCCGTCCGTTGCTGTTCAAAACATCTCCATCCAGCGACCTGTTCATTTTTGCGGTGAACCATGAGTTCGACATCGACTGCACTGATGCCGTTGACATGACGAAGGCGACTCTGCATGCCCGTAGGGAAATACATCAGGCGGTCATGGCCTTGCGTACGCTTCCTGGCTGGGAACACTTCTGTTTGGCTGCGACGGCGGAGCAACTGGCTTTGCGTGACAGCCGGAGGATCAAAGGCATCAAAAGGATCACCGGCGAAGACCTCGCCTGTGGCAAGGCGTTTCCTGACGGGGTCGTTCCCTGTGCGTTCTGTGTGGACGTCCATGCGCTCAAGCGTGGCGACCCGGAGGGGAAAAGTCCGGCTGGACATGCCAGCAAGCCGTATCAGCTCCCGATGGGTGCCTGCATTGCGGCTGATTGCAAGAACCTGTTCATGGTGGGTCGTTGCATCAGCGGTGATTTCTGGGCGAATGCGAGCTACCGGGTGACCTGCACGGCGAGCGCAACCGGAGAGGCTGTCGCATATGCGATCGCAAGCCTCGGTGACCGTCAAGACAATGGCGCGGTGCAGGGGGCCTTTGTGAAACAGACCATGCGCGACCATGGGTATGTGTTGAGGGAGGCGTGAAGATGCGGAAGGATTGGTTCAAAAAAGCCGTTGTGTATCAAGTGTACCCCATGAGTTTCCGTGATTCCGATGGGGATGGGGTGGGGGATCTCAACGGCATCGTGGAGAAGCTTGGGTACATCAAAGCCTTGGGGGCCGACGTCATCTGGTTGAATCCCATCTACCGTTCCCCTTGCGATGATAATGGGTACGACATCGCTGATTACCGGGACATCAATCCGGCATTCGGCACCATGACCGATTTTGAGTTGTTGCTCGCCCGAGCCCATGCGCTTGGCCTGAAGATCATGATGGACCTCGTGGTGAACCATACCTCTGATGAGCACCAATGGTTCCTTGACAGCGCCCGTTCCTTGGGCAAGTACAAGGATTTCTACATCTGGAGACCAGGAAAGGCGCCCGGGGTGCCGCCGAACAATTGGGGCGCCACATTCGGTGGAAGCGCTTGGCGGTACAACGAGGTGCGTGGCATGTGGTACCTGCATACATTTTCCCCCAAGCAACCTGATTTGAATTGGGACAATCCCCAAGTGCGTCAGGAAGTCTATTCCTTGATGAGGTTCTGGCTGGAAAAGGGTGTTGATGGGTTCCGCATGGATGTCATCAACTACATCTCGAAGACCGAAGAGATGCCAGATGGCAAAATCATGGCGAACGGATATGGTGATTTCCGTCCGTTCTGCCTCAATGGGCCGCATGTCCATGCATATCTGAAGGAGATGCACAGGGAGGTGCTGTCCCATTACCCCGTCATCACCGTGGGGGAGACCCCGGGAGTGGAGCCGGCGGATGCAATGGAATACGCCGGTTTTGCTTCTGGAGAACTGCAGATGGTATTCCAGTTCTCCCATATGGCTCTGGACCATGGCCCGTATGGGAAATGGGGTGACCGACGGTTTGACTTGGTGCGGTTGAAGGCGATTGAGGAAAAATGGCAATCAAACCTGCACGGAAAGGCATGGAACAGCTTATATTGGGACAACCACGACCAGCCGAGGATCGTCTCCCGGTTTGGATCCGAGCAGTACAGGGTGGAAAGCGCGAAGATGCTTGCCATATGCCTCCATTGCATGGAGGGGACTCCGTACATCTATCAAGGCGAGGAACTGGGGATGACAAATGCGCATTTCACTTCCATCGCGCAATATCGCGATCTCGAGTCATTGAACGCTTGGAAGGAATTTGTGGTTTCCGGCATGGTCGGTGAAGCAGACATGTTGCGTTACCTTGCCCGTTTGAGCAGGGACAACGCCCGTACCCCTATGCAGTGGGATGGTTCGGAAAAAGCCGGTTTCACGTCTGGAAAACCGTGGATTGACATCAATGGAAACGCCCGGACGATCAATGCGGAGCAGGAAGAGAAAGACAAAGATTCCGTCCTGTGGTCGTACCGTAAACTCATCGCATTAAGGAAACGACATGCAATCATCAGGGAAGGTGATTTCCATCTCCTTGATGCCGAGGATCCGCAGGTGTTCGCCTATGTGCGGACATGGAAAAACCAACGCTTGGAAGTGTTCTGCAACTTCTCAGACGAGGAAAGTGCTCTCTGCACAGCAACCGAAGGAGCGGAATTGCTCATCGCCAACTATTCAGACACCCCCTCGCGCACGTTTGCGCTCCGCCCCTATGAGGCCCGGGTGTACCTGACCGTCGGTTAAGTCCTTCCGCTCTCTGCTCCTTCGCCGCTTTCTTGGTGAGATTCTTCTGTTTCCTGGTCTTCGCCTTGTTCTGCTTCTGGGAAAGCAGGGGAGTCGGAAGCTGGGTCGGCTTGAGCGACAGTTCCGGATGAAGCAGGTATTTCTCGAAGAGGCGGATGCTCTGGGTGCAATACCATCCGTTGGTGATACGTTCGTCAACGGTGAAGCTGAATTCCATCAATACCTTGAGCAATCCATTAGGCTTCATCTGCTTCATCATCCCCATCGTCATGAAGATGCTGGTCGTACCCCATCCTTCCAAATGGTGGCGTGCGCTTGTTCCATCCAACCCGATGGATCTCATGTTGCTGATGAACACAGTCGTATGCAACCCGTCGGCTGCCTTCCTGTGCCTGTCCAGAAGGCTAGCAAGGTCAATGACCCTTCTGATGAACCAGATGGGGAAGTGGAGGAAAAAGATGGCCTTGTCGGTGAATCCTTCGCTGTGGGCTGTCTGTCCTTCCATGATGTTGTGCTCAATGATGCATGTCGTCCCATCAAAACTCATCTCAGGCTTGAAACACAATGGATGGGTGCGCTCGGACGCTTCATCGCTCATGTCTTCATTGACGACGAAGTTCATGGACAGCTCGCCACGTTACCAATACGACTTTCCCGCGATGAACCGGTTGCGTTCTGGTCTCTCTGCGATGATTTTGAGGAGAGAGCATGCCATCACTTCGAACATGCGGTAGTCCCGGACGACTTGTTCTCTTTGATGAGCGACAGGATTTTGCTGTGCTTCCCGTAGTGCAGAAACCGGCCGCCTCCAAAAATTTCCGAACATGAACGCCTTGCCGGAAATCCACGTCGATACTATTTTTCCCAAAGCCGAAAACATCCCGGAAGGAAAAGCCAGTGTGATTGGAAAGTTGCATCGGGCACAGACTGCGCGTACAAGAAAGATTTGGTGCGGCAATGAAAAGCGGCCAGAGCGTGTTGTCTCTTGACCGTTGCGCATGCGATTGCATGAATTCCCCGAAAAATCGAAATTTGTCGGGACGAAGATTGTGCTCGTTTTGTTCTGGAGCAATGAAGACACAGCCAATGTTCACTCCTTGTCGTTATAGGCTGAATTCTGTTTTTTACAACCACTTTCCCTGATTATTGTGATTTCATCCACAGCGATTGCGATATCCTGCGGTATACAAACTCCTTCTGCAATTTACCCTGTCCAGCAAATGTATTAAGTTGTGAAGAAGCCGCCTCCGATTTCCACAATCTCCGTGATGGGGATCCTCTGCCCGTCGGCCATGATGACAAGACGTTCGTATGTTTCGATCTTTTTCACCGGTCCGGATACCGTGACGTAAGCGCCTCCTTCTTTCTTCTCATCGGGAAGGAAGAAGGTGATGTCAACGACAGGAGCATCCTGGATGCGTTCAAGGATCATCGCAAGTTTTTCGTCCAATGCGCTTTTCTCATGGTCGTCAAGCTCGATACGTCTGTCTGTCAGACGCGCGGTCTCCTTGATGGCTGCATCATATCCGGTGAGGGCGGCAAACGGGGCGAACTGCGCGGCACGGTTGATGGCGGACATCCGGGGATGGGTTGCCGAGACATGATGGGGCAGGTTGATGATGTCATCATAGTTCCCTTTCATGCCTTGTGCCCTCCGATTTGCCTGTTCCGATCCATCGTTGTCGCGCCTTCTTCCATATCCATGCCCTTGAGAATGGCGTTCTTCCCGAACTTTTTCTTAATCGCAAGGATGGCCTTCTGCTGACGCTTTTCGCATTGGTCCTGTTCCTCCGCGTCTTGGTCCGCGAAGAGGTCGAGCTGTCCTGCGCCGTGCATCCCGGCCGAGGCTGCGTCGGCGAGATGGTTCGCCGTGACATCAACTCGCCGGACGAGCAGGGACACATCCACAATCTTGTCGTACAGGGCCATCACGGCATCGATGATCAGCTTGGTGGAGGATGTCATTCGGCCCAGGTTCGTCGTCCCATGCGCAGGCTTCGGGACCGGACGTCCATAAAAGTCGGTGACGATCTGGCCGTTGTAGCGCGTCGTTCGTCCTGTATCGGTCAGATTCCCGGTGTCATAGCCGATGGTCAGTTCGATCTGGTCGGTGACCAGACCTTTGTCCACCAGGTCGAGGACAAGGACGTCCGTCATTTCCCTGACGATGAGCTTCGCCTTGTCGAAGTCATAGGGGCAATGCAGGACTTGGCCTGATCCCAGACTGCTGGAGTCCGGCTTGTACGCCTTGATTTCCCTGATTGTGCAAGGTTCCCAACCCCATGCATGGTCGATCAGGAGCTCGGCGTTGACACCGAAGAGACGGTACAGCAGGTCTTCACCACCTTGCTTCAGAGAACATCGTGCGACATCCCCCATCGTGTACAGGCCGTTCGCTTCAAGCTTCGCCGCATATCCTCTCCCGACCCTCCAGAAATCCGTGAGGGGACGATGGTCCCAGAGAAGCTTGCGGTACCCCATCTCATCCAATTCTGCGATTCTCACGCCATTTTCCGCTTGGATATGCTTGGCTTGGATGTCCATCGCCACCTTGCAGAGATACAGGTTGGTACCGATTCCCGCTGTTGCGGTGATGCCACTCGTCCCAAGCACATCAAGGATAATCTTCATGGCCAGTTCGTGTGGGGAGAGCTTGTAGGTGTTCAGATAATCCGTCACATCCATGAACACTTCATCGATGGAATACACATGGATGTCCTCAGGCGCCACGTAGGAGAGGTAGATACCATAAATCCGTGTGCTGTATTGTATGTAGAGCGCCATCCTCGGAGGCGCGACGATATAGTCGAACATGAGTCCCGGCGAGGATTCAAGCTCGGTCGCATTGGAGGACGCCCCGGTGAATGTCCCCCCCGGTGTCTTTCTCCGCCGCTGCGCATTGACTTCCTGAACCTTCTGCACGACCTCAAACAGCCGTGGCCGTCCCGGGATGCCTTGGGATTTCATTGATGGGGAGACGGCGAGACAGATTGTCTTCTCCGTCCGAGTGGCGTCTGCGACGACAAGGTTCGTCGTCAGGGGGTCGAGATGGCGCTCTACGCATTCGACCGAGGCATAGAATGATTTGAGGTCAATGGCGATGTACGTCCTTCCATCCATGCTTTGGTCATCTCCTTTCCCCGCAAAATGGACATGGAACGCGGAGTCGTGGTTTCCATGATACCGGTTCGGTTCCCTGTTTGTCGAATGGTCTGCCTCTTCCGCCTTGTGGAAATCATTGGTTGACCGTATCAGGGAATACATGAAAAGCGTTGTGTGTTGGTGACCGCAATACGTCCGGGACCAACTCCCATGATTGCAACTGGGGGCAGGATATGGCGGGCCGAGGGTGCTGTAATCGCTTCTTCGCGACGTGTGCTTTGTGGTCAAGGAAGGGCTCGGGGACAGTGAGAGGGGCGTTGACGGTCTCCTTGGCTGGGAACAGGTCCACGGCGCTTTTGAATGTCCCGAAGACCAGCAAACACATCGACGTCCTGGTCATCAGTCTGGGGATGAAGAATACGAAGGTGATGTTCGCCGCGAAGAGTTGCTGTGACGATGTCTCGATGGATGTGACCTTGGACGAAGCGGAAAAGAACATGTATCTGCTGAAGTGCCGGAAGAACGGCGTTAGGGCGTGTTACGAATCCTTGCCCGGACGGTATGGATCTGCCAGCATGTATTTCTCCGTATCGTCCTTCATGGCATTCTTGGGTGTGGACACTTCTTGCGCGAAAAAAAGTGTCCACACCACATCAATGGAGAAGCCAGGTGGGATGCTGCACACTATGGTCATGATGACGAGCAATGCCTTTTCCATGGATTCTCCCTTTTCGTGAAAAACGTCTTTTGCATAGGATGCCATGGCTTCCTTTCAACAGAAAGAGAACGATTCACTGATTGACAAGTTGGTTGTTTTGTGAATATGGTTTATTATTATGAACAGAACAGTCGAACGATCCATGCAGATCCTGCAGATTGTATCCAAGAACAATGAGGGCACTACGCTCCAGGAAATCGCCGATGAACTGGGTATTCCCAAGAGCAGTGCGTTTGTTATTGTAAAGTCGTTACTCCAGATGGGGTATCTTTCGCCGATGCGGTACAACGACAAGAAATACCGCCTTGGGTTGAAGCTGTTCACGCTGGGCATGCGGTATGTGGACGACCTCAACTTGGTTGAGCAATGCGCCCTCTATCTCAATCCGCTGGCCGACAAGTACAACAAAACGGCTTTTGTCGGAGTCCTCGAAGGGAACTCCGTCGTGTATGTCCACAAGTATGTGTCCCGGAACGCCGTTCTTGCCTCTTGCGCGTTGGGGTCGCGCAAACCGGTGCATGCAACAGCGTTGGGCAAAGCGATACTTGCGTTCACAGAACCGGAGATGCTTACCAAGATATTGGACAGCATCGAGCTCAGCTCCATGACGGAGAATACCATCACAGACCGGAGCAAACTGATGGAGGAGTTGGCTCTGACCCATAGCCGCGGGTATTCGGTTGACATCAAGGAGCATCTGAACAATACGGTCTGTTGTGGTGCTCCGATTTTCGATTATTCGGGAAAAGTCATTGCCGCCGTCTCGCTGTCCGATGTCCATACCGGAAATATCGATGAGATGGGCCTGGACTTGAAGGAAGTCGCGGGGAAGATATCAAATTCCCTTGGATACGACCATCAGGGTTGATTTTTGTTGACAACCCGATAGAACGGATATAGGATGGGAGTATAAATAAAAACAGAGTTCATATATATGAATTTTTATGAGTTGTGGTTTTTATCTTTACTTATATGAATTGAGTTTATATATATAAACTTCAAAAGGTAGGATGGCGCATGAACCGGAAAACTGAAATCCAGATGAGGCAAAGCCACTCCAAGGACATCCGCAAGGCTTTGGCGAGGAACTGGCAACTATATGTGCTGCTCCTGCCTATGGTCGTCTGGTTCGCTGTATGGATGTACAAGCCGATGAGCGGCCTTTTGATCGCCTTCAAGCGGTTTGAGCCGAGCCTTGGTGTGTGGAGAAGCGAGTTCAAGGGGTTTGACAACTTCCACAATCTTGTCTCCGGGGTCCAGAAGGTCGAGTTCTGGCAGGCGTTCCGCAATACGTTCATCATCAGTTCGTACAGTCTGGTCTTTGGCTTTCCTGTGCCAATCATTCTTGCCTTGTTCTTCAGCGAGATGAACCACGAAGGGGTGAGAAAGATCATCCAGACCATCACCTACCTGCCGCACTTTCTCTCAGAGGTGACCATCACCAGCATCGTCTTGATGTTGGTGTACAACGGGGTACAGTCGACCGGTGTCATCGCACAGTTCTTCATCAACAGGGGGTGGCTCGCCCCTGATGCATCCATCATGCAGCAAGCAGGGTATTTCCGGCCGCTGTATATCATCACCGGCATCTGGAAGGAGAGTGGCTACAATTCCATTGTATATTTCGCCGCCATCATGGGTATTTCCCCGGCGTTGTATGAGGCGTTGAAGGTCGATGGTGGAAACAAGCTTCAGGAGATACGGTATGTCACGCTACCAGGGATGGCGCCGACCCTCATCATCATGATCATCATGCGGATCGGACGGATGCTTTCCGTCGGATACGAGCGTGTGCTGTTGCTCTACAACGCAAACATCTATGTGACGGCGGATGTCCTGTCCACCTTTGAACAGAGGATCGGCATCATGGCCGGCAATTACGGGGTTGGGGCGGCGACGAGTCTGTTCAACTCACTCATCGCCTTCGCATTGGTTCTCGGGGCGAACACCATCAGCAGAAACATGTCCCGGACGAGTTTATGGTGAGGAGGCGGGCATGGAACGTTTGAGCAGAAGCGAAATCACGTTTAAGGTGGTCTCGTACACCTTGGCGATTTTGTTCGCATTGATGGCGCTCTATCCCTTGTTGTATGCATTCAGCATATCAATTAGCGGGAAGGTTGCGTATGAGAGCGGGTCCATCGTCTTGCTTCCGAAGGATGTCACTCTTTCCGCCTATAAGATGGTGTTGTTCGACAAAGGGTTTTGGATCTCCTACACCAACACCTTGTTCTATACGGTGCTCGGAACTGTCTGGAGCATGGCCATATCCCTTACAGGCGCGTATGCGCTCCAGAGCGACAAACTGTTGTTCAAGCGTCAGTGGAACTTCCTTCTGGTGCTGACCATGTGGTTCAGTGCCGGCATGATCCCGATGTACCTGAACTACAAGCAACTCGGTGTGGACAACCGCTGGGGCATCATCATCGCTTTCGGGGTTCAGGCGTACAACATCATTTTACTACGGAACTACTTCAGTGGCATTCCGAAGGAGATCGAGGAAGCCGCCATCGTCGATGGAGCCGATGAGTTCACCTTGTTCGCACGCATCTATCTGCCGATGTCCAAGGCAAGCATCGCGACGGTGACATTGTTCTATGCGATTTCACGGTGGAACGGTTACTACTGGTCCCGCATCTTGATCGCCAATCCGTTTGAGCAACCGCTTCAGGTGTATCTTCGCCAGCTCGTGGAGAACTATCAGAAGATGTATGACGAATCGGCCGTAGTGCTCGAATATTCGGCGGACAGCTTGGCGTATGCGATCATTGTGTGTTCCATCATTCCCGTTTTGGTTGTGTATCCCTATATCCAGAAGTATTTCACCCGCGGGGTGAATTTGGGTGGGGTAAAGGGTTGATAAGCTATGCAAGGAGGAAATATGCATGCAAAAAAATTGATGGCGGTGGTCTCACTGGCGACTTTGCTTGCCTTGGCGTTCACCGGTTGCTCGAAGAAAGCGGAAGTGAAACAGTCAGCGACTCCGGCAGTGAAAGCGGCTGAGCCCGTCGCTGCGCAAGAAACGAAGGTTGTCGAGCAGAAACAGGTGGACCTCTCCACAGTTGTCCCCTTGAAGTTCAACCTTGCCTATGGTAACAAGTCCCGCACCATGACGTACAACCAGAACACGCCGCTGACGCTTTCTGATGGATCGGTGGTCTCGGCCGGCATGCTCAAGCCGATGTGGTTGTTCGTGGAGAAGCAGATGAACTCAAAGTTCACCGATGTGACTATCCAGGATTCGAAGTCCAGCGACATGATTCAGACGGAATCGACTTCCAATTTCGCAGGTGCGAACATCTATGGCGGCAACAGCGTCTCCTCGGAGCTGATGAACTATGGAGCCCAAGGCAAGTTCGTAAACCTTAAGGATTTGATGAACCAAGGGTACATGCCCAATTTCAAACGATACCTTGATGAGAACCCCAATGTGCGCAAGTATATCACCGCATATGACGGCGGCATCTACTATGTGCCGTACATCGCGGAGATCGGTACATTGGCCCGTACGTTCTGCATCCGTGAGACATGGGTGACCAAACTGCTCGACACCCAAGGCGCCTCCTACAATACGGCCGATTTCAAGACCTATTACAAGGGATACTTCACCGGCAGCAACGCAAGGACAGGTGCGAACGGCGGGGCTGTGACGCCGAAGGAAGGCGTCACTGTTTCCAAGAAGACAGCCGAGAACATCATCGAGATACAGAATGCGCTTCCCGTTAAGAACGGAAAGACGCTCACCGACGCGTTCATCGCATACATCAACCGGAACTATGGCTATGAGAAGCCATCCCAGCTGTTCCTCGGCGAGAAGGCCGCATACGACATTGATGAGCTGGTGGCGCTCTTCCGTTGCATCAAGGCCAATGGGAGTTATCTGACCGATGGTTCGACTAGCGAAGTTTGGCCGTATTTCACCAGGCAATCCAGCTATCGTGAAGATCTGCTCAGGCTGGCAACCTATTTCGACGGATCACGTGTGCATGGCTCTGATTCGTATGAAAGCCGCTGGTACATCGACAAGGACGGACAAATACAATACACGTATTCCACCAAAAAGATGTATGACCTCTTGTCCACGTTTTCCGACTGGAACGCTGAAGGCCTCTTGTACAGCGATTTCTTCGATCTTGCCAACAAGGCGAACCATCGTACCGCCCTTTGGGGCACTGACAAGGCCAAGAATCCGCGTTTCGGGTTCATGACCTATGACTGGATCGCATCATCCACCGCAGATGCGCTCAATGGCGACATTCAGGTCATCCTGCCACCAGTTGCGCCGGTCAACGGGGTCTGGCAGTATTACATGGACAACAGCCGTGTCATCAAATCAGACGGCTGGGCCATCTCCGTGGCGGGTTCCACCCAAGAGCAGATTCTCAGGGCAAGCGCGATGTTCGATTACTTCTTCACCAAGGATGGTACGTTGTTGCAGAACTACAGCTTGCTCCGCGACTTGGAGTCAACCGATGGTTACAAGGGGCCGGATGGGAAGAACTGGCCAAAGTACACCGACTGGGTGCCTGAAGCTGCTTCCAAGTTTGCGAAGGGGGACCTTTCGACATTCCTCCGTGACTGGATTGGATGCCAGATGCCTATCGGCTATCAGAAGGAAATCGGGTTCGAGTACCAGTACACGTCTCAGCGCGGTTTCGACGGCTGGAAGTTGATCGGCGCCTCCATGGTGAACATCCCGACATATGCAGGGACAGGCATCAAGGGGGACAACCCAAACTACTACCGCCTGCTGCCTCCGAGCTTCTCCCTGACGCAGCGGCAGAGCGAAATCATCAAGGATTCCACATCCTTCAACGAGGATCTCGTCGAAATGATGTTCAACATCATCAGGTACAAGACGCTGGGCAATGCGCCTTCCGGTGCGTTCGTCGCCAAGGATTACGACGCATATCTCGGGTATTTCAAAGACCATGGCTTGGATAAGTATGTGCAGGTGTATCAGGCGGCATACCAGAACATGCTCGGGTCCAACTGATCGTTCTGGGGTGGAGCGACCCTCCACCCTGTTTTGATGGAGAGAAAGATGGAGAAATCATTTAGGATGCAGAAAGCCTTGTGGTGGGTGTATGTGGCATCAGTCCTTGTGCTTTTTGTGTATTCGTTATGGTTCATGACGGATTTCAAGGATCTGTTCGGCTTGCAACTCAAAGTGAACAGGCCGATAACCACGTTTCATGATGCTGAGATGCAACCGTTCAACAGGCAGTTGCTTGCCGCATCTTTGTGTGCGGTTACCGTCGTCCTTCTTTCTTTGTACCTCGAGGTGCGCACCAAGGTCCCCGACCGTTTCGCATTGCTAGTCATGGGTGTCCTGTTGTTCGCTTTGGCTGCCTTTTCGATTTCCGTGATGGTCCGCATCCCCGCATTGAAGTCCATGTACAGCGCATTGGATTTCTCAAAACTTGACATGGAAGGGGCAATTGAGTATGTGCCTAGGACACGGGCGTTCGCACTTGGGATGGTCATCCATGGTGTGGCAGCAACCATCGACATCGCTTTTCTCGCATGCATGGTTTCTTCCCATGTCCTTTTCATCCGAAAGGAGGTGTCTGATGCGCAGTGAGGTGAACGTGAAGGTGTCGTTGTTCCAAAAGGACGGCATCTCTTATGCATTGGTGCTTTCTTCCATCATCTTCGAATTGCTGTTCTCGGTGAAGATCCTCGATGTCATTGCAGTGAACTGGCTCATCGGTGTTTCGACGATCCTCAACATCATTCTGCTGTTCCTCTTGTTTAGTTGTGCCGTAAAGGTGAATGTCTACAAGGTCGGCTGGGCGGTTTGTGCGTTGTCCATTGCGGGGTATGCCGTCATCCGAGCCTGCGTGCTCCTGCCGTTGTTGCTGAAACCGGTCTCCGATGTGCCCGGCCTTGTCTTGGACAATGCAGGGCTTGCATGCTTTTTGGGTGCGGCTGGGGTGAGAAGCCTTCTGGTTTCCTCCCGCAGACAGGCGTTCATGAAGACGAAAGAAGCCAGAGATCTCTTGTGTGTGAAGGAGCGGTGAACATGGGACGGATGGAATTCAAGGGCATCAGCAAGGTCTATCCAGGCGGAGTGCAAGCTGTGCATGATTTCAACCTTTCGGTGGATGACGGGCAGTTTGTCGTGCTGGTAGGTCCTTCGGGGTGCGGAAAATCAACCGTGCTCAGGATGATTGCGGGTCTTGAGAGCATCACCGAGGGACAGCTCCTCATCGATGGGAAACTGGTCAACAAGCTTCCGCCGGTCGAACGGGACGTGTCGGTGGTATTCCAGGATTATGCGTTGTATGGAAACATGTCGGTGTATGACAATGTCGGCATGAGCCTCCGGGTCCGCCACAAAAGTCAGGAGGAGATATTCGGGAAAGTCATGGAGACATCCCGGTTTCTGGAGATACAGGAATATTTGAACAGGTATCCGGAACAGCTTTCCGGAGGGCAGAAGCAACGTGTATCGCTGGGACGGGCCATCGCGCGGGAGCCGAAGGTCTACTTGATGGATGAACCGCTTTCCAACCTTGATGCGATGCTCCGCAGCCACACCCGGGCTGAGATTGTTAGGATCCAGAAGGCTTTGGGCGTGACTACGGTGTATGTCACCCATGACCAGGTGGAGGCGATGACCATGGCTGACAAGATCGTCGTGATGCGGAAAGGGGTAATCCAGCAGGTGGGGACTCCCTTGGAAATCTACCAGAGACCCTGCAACATGTTTGTCGCCGGTTTCATCGGCACCCCGCCGATGAACTTCATCCCTGGGGTTTTGCAAGGGGATTCGCTTTGTGGTGAAGGTTACACGCTTCCCATGCCTCCTGCCGCCTCCGGCCGGTTGCATCATTGGCAGGGATGCCGAATTGTCGTAGGAGTCCGACCGGAGCAGTTCCATCTGGATGCGTCATCCAAGGCTTTCCCATTCTCTCTGGAAGCATATGAGTTTCTCGGCAATTGCAACCATGTGTTTTTACGGCTCGGGCATCTGCTGGTAACAGCGAAGCTCGACCGAGACGTGCCGATGAAGGTTGATGCGCTCCCGCTGTCCATCGACTGGGAGTGTGCCCATTTCTTTGATGAAAAGACCACGATGCGCATTGGTCAGGGAGGGGGACATGAGGAAAAGTGAACAAGTGGGGCTCTTGATCACCCGCATCTTCCTGTCCGTCCTGCCGGTCGCGGGTCTTGTCCTCTGTCCGGTGCATGTGGCCGCCCTACTGAAGATGGAGGATGAGATATGCGGCTTCGTGATGTTTCTGACGGTGCTCACCGCTCTGGTCGTGCTGTTTGAATCGTTCCGCATGATGGACGAGGAGGCGGGACCGGGGCGGAAGATTGTATGCATGGCCTCCATCGTCGCGGAAATCGCGTTGCTGTCCATCCTTGCGTGGCAGTACCGGTTCGCCATTATCGGGCAAGCGACGCTCAATGAACCTGAGAAGGTGGTGTATGCACTCACCTTGACTCTTTCCCTACTCGTCGGCTACAGCTTGGCGCTTCTGAATCTGGGATTTGTGTTTGTTAAGGAGTTGAGGGGATGAGGAAGCTTGGGGACATGACGAAGGTGGCGCTCTCCCGGTGGTGGCTTGCCGGAGCGGTCTATTTCTTCATCGCATTCGGCACACCGCTTGGTTCGCATGTGTCAGCGATGGATTTGGTGTTCGTCCTCGGTTCTGCCATGGGGCTCTTGACCGTCTTTGTATTCGATCCCGTGACATACCGTATGTTCAACATACGACGCAGGGGGAAGATCATCAATGATGCCTATGTCACCCGGAAACTGCCACGCCGCATCGCATCCGGCATCCTCATGGTCGCCAAATGCATCTTCACCGTCATATTGGTCGCAGCCACATATCAGGCGGTGAACGTGCTTGTCGCCATCGCAAGGGATCTGCCGCAAGAGACCGTGAGTTGGAAGGGTGAACCGTTCCTGTTCGCCACGTTGTACACGTTGTACTACCAGGCGGAGGATTCGCTCGAAGACAGAGTGTTGGAGTTTTGGGAGGGGAGAAGTCATGACTGAGCATGTGTTTGTGGGGGATTTCAAGGCCCTGGAAGGGAAAAAGCGATGTGAAAGGCAGTTCCATCGTCTGGAGATGGAATGTGAGCGTGAACTTGCACAGCCGGTGCCGGCCCTGCACCCTGCCATGAGCATCACTTTTATGGGGCTCTTCATCCTCAACCTTTCGTTGTTGTACCGCATCACCGGCAAGGAAAGGTATCTGAAGGGGGCGGAGGCTTGGATGCGTGCGGTCTCTTCCTATCCCCATTGGGGGAACGACAAGAAGATGGACGACGTGGACCTGTCGGCATCCTGGGTCCTTTTCGGCCTTTCCTTGGGGTATGACTGGTTGCAGGACAAACTTGGTGATGAGGTAAGGGCGGAATGCCTCTCAGCGATCAAGCGCCATGCCGGCATCCTGTACCAGTACAAGAAACGAACGGAAGGCCATGGATGGTCGACAGAATATTGGCAGAACCACAATTGGATCAACATGACTGGTATTGCGGCGGCGGGGTACGTCCTCCAACGCCATGGGGAAGGCGGACAGGAGTACATCCAGGACAGCGAGGCGGATTTCGAAGAGGTGTTTGCACGCCTTCCTGACGATGGAAGCGACTACGAGGGGGTGTCGTATTGGCGGTACGGAGCCATGTGGTTGTTCGTCTACGCCTATCTGCGGAGGAATGAGACGGGGCGCGATTTTTTCAAGGAATCAGGTTTCTTGAAGCATACGTTCTCCTACCGCCTGTACCAGTCTTCCCCTGACCTTTCCCAGCAACTGAATTTCGGGGACACCCATGATCGGCACAGTTGCCACTCCGCGTGTGTGTATTATCTTGCCGCCCATGAATATGGGGATGGGCATGCCCAGAGGATGGGTGATCTTGCCACAGGCCCTTTTCTGCAGGATGAGATGGCCCTCAGCAAAGTACATCCCGGCATCCTTCCCGAGGCCGGCCTCGAATTCATCTGGTATGATCCATCGGTGCAGAGGCGTGATTTCTCAGCCCTGCCACTGGAAAAGGTTTTCCCTGACCTCGGATTGGCGACGGTGCGTAGCGGATGGGGGAAGGATGACCGAGTGTTTTCGTTCAAGTGCGGGTGCCCGGGTGGGGAGAAGCAGTGGAGCCAAGGGTGGCTTCTGAACAGGGAGAAGGGATGGTCGTGCATGTCCTTGTCCCATCATCATCCGGACAACCTCTCGTACATCATGGCCTGTGGGAGCCGGTATTTCAGTTGTGACGACGGGTACAACAGGGCAATCATGCCATACCATCACAACGTCCTCCTTGTTGATGGACGTCTAACCGATGCCGAGGGTGTGGGGGATGTCTTCCTTGCTTCCTGCAAGATGCGTCTTCAGGAGGATCCCCAGTACCGTCCTGAGGAGGCATACCGGGGTTTGTTCTTTGACTGCGGGCGGCAGGGGAAGTTCCGTTGTTTTGGCGGCGAGACGCACATGATCTATCCGGAGGAGCTGGAGATGCAGAAGGTCGAGCGTTGGTGTTTCCTCTCTGACGACCTAGAGCGCATTGTTCTGGTGGATGTGCTTGAAAGCGGAAGGGAGCACACCTACACGGTCTTGTGCAACACCGATGAGAAGGGCAGAAGAGTCGCCGACAACCTGTATGCCTATCCGGAGAGTGGCATCCATTATCAGGTGGTAGGCTCACAACCGTTGGATTATGCGCAGGATGAGCATGTCGTCTCCAGCATCATGACGCCTCAGGAGCCGGAGAAGGTCACCCGGGTCGTCATGCAGAATCTGCTCTGTTCCAACACCGTGAAGGCACAGAGACTTGTGGTCGCCGAGTGCATCACCCCGTATGGTTTGGATTGTGCAATCTCGTGGGATGGTTCAGGTTTCCTTCTGGATGACGGGAAGGAAAGGTGCCGGTTCGTGGTTGGAAAAGACTTTGTCTCGTGTACATGACCAATGAGGAGAAGATGACTGTATGAAGTTCATAGGGGCTTCGTTTGCTTCAGAAGTGGGAAAAAGTCTTGTTTTCCGTCCGATGGTGGGGAAGATGGAACAGGAAATCGATCGGTTCATAGCGGATTTCTACGATGATCCTTCCTTGCTGTCCGCATGGGGGCACAACTATTTTTGCGGGGATGACGGGGGGAGATTGGTCTTTGATGTGGATCATCCCCATGAGCATGTGTGTTCCATCTGCAAGAAGGTATACCGAGGGCAGCCATGGGATGGTGTCTGGGTGTATTTTTACCGGAACCTGGCCATGGTCACGGCGCTGAAGGCATCGGCGGTGTACAAGGCGACCGGCATCACGAAGTACAAGGACCATGCCGTACGGATCATCGGCTTCTATGCGGAAAACTATGGGAAGTTCGCGCTCCACAACAAGGAAGGGAAGGTGTTCGCCTCCACTGATGTCATGCAATGGGGGTGTGGAAGGATACTCCCCCAGGGGCTGAATGAGTCCATCCTGTGCATCAGAATGATGCAGGCGTTGGAATTGCTCAAGGACGACCTTGATCCATCATTCTTGAAGATGGTTCATGATTCCATGGTCGTGCCGTTCTACAGCATGATCATGCCACAGGTCCGTGCGGTACACAACATCCCTTGCTGGAACCTCTCGGCACTTGGCGCATGCGCGGCGTTTTTCGGTGACAAGGATGTGCTTGATTTCGTCTTACATGGGGAGTTCAACCTCCGACGGCAGTTGCACGATGGAGTGACGGAGGACGGATTTTGGTATGAGGGATCCATCCATTACAACTTCTTCCTTCTGGAAGGAGTCGTGACCTTCGCCGTGTTTTGCAAAGTGTACAGCATTGATTTCGGCTCAGATGCCGAATTGACCATCCAGCGCATGTTGGTCAATGCATATGCATTGGCGTTTGACAACCACAGGCTCCCTGTCCCCAATGACGGGTGGCCTGACATCAATCTGAAGACGTTCAGCTACGTCTACTACCTGGCGGCGAAGGTTTTCGGGGAGGAGAGTCCTGTCGGGAACCTGGTGAAGAACATCGAAGGGGACGGCACGGAGCGTACGACGCTGCCACTTTCCGAATCCTACTATTGCGGCAACCGGATTCCATTGGAGCGCCTCCTGTTCGCCTACGATTACGACATGAAGCACTACCAGGTCGTCGCCTCCCATTCCCAGAACTACCCTCTGTCCAACTTCGCCATGCTCAGGAAAGGGCGGATGAATCTGTTCCTGAAGTATGGGTTGAACGGTCCTAGTCATGCGCATCCGGACATCATGAACATCGAGGTGTCGTATGGGAAGTACCTGATCAGCAGGGACCTCTCTAATGCCGGCTACCAGTCACGGCTCTGCAATGCGTGGCACCGCAAGACTTTGAGCCACAACACAGTATGTTGCGATGGCTTGGACATCACGTCTCGGAACCCGGGGCGCACGGTCTCCTTCACTCCGGAAAGCATCGATGTCTTCGCCGAGAATGTGTATGCGGGTGTCTCTTACCGACGGAACATCGCCATCACGGCCGATGGCTTTGACGATGTGTTCGTGGTTTCGGCAAACAGGGATGTGACGGCCGACCATGTGTTCCACATCGAGAACACCTTTCATTTGGACGAGGACTTCCTCAGCAGGAAAACGGAGCTCGGGTTCTCGCAAAACGGCTATGAGTTGCTTTCCGATGTGAGGGAGGTGGAGGGGGGAAGTGAGTTCTCCTTCCATGGTTGCGGGGAGACGATATACCTAGCGTTTCCGCTAGAAGGTGGGCAGCGGCTGTTCGTGTGCCGGTCGATGGACAACCCGGTGAACAAAAAGAGGACAACATTCATCATCCGCGGTTGTGGTCGTGAAGTGGTTTTCAAAATGCATCTGTCCTTAACGGACAAGGAGTAAAGCATGATACGGAATTATTTTCTTGACAAGGAGTTGGAAACGAAAATCGTGTCTAATGGGGTGAAGCGGAAGGTCGCCGCCCATGGGGAAGGACTCATGGTATGCCATCTGTGGTTTGAGAAAGGGGCCGTGGGTGCGTTGCACCATCATCACCACACCCAATGCACCTACATCCTTTCCGGCAAGTTCGAGTTTGATATAGACGGGAAGAAAGTCGTGCTTGGACCAGGGGACAGCACCTACAAGCAACCGGACATCCTGCATGGGGCTGTTTGTCTGGAGAAAGGGGAGTTGTTGGATATCTTCACCCCAGAACGGGAAGATTTCTTGAAATAAACCATGAGAGAGGAGAATCAAATGGAAAGGATTGTATTCATCACCGGTGGTACCGGTGGCATCGGGTTCGCGACTGCGAAGAAATTCGGTTCGCAAGGGTACATCGTCTTAATCAACGGCATCGACCAGATGCAGGTCGGGCAGGCGGACAAGGAATTGACGGCTATGGGCGTCAAGCATGAGATGTTCGTCTATGACGTCACCAAAGAGGATGCCGTTGTCGAAGGCGTCAAGGAGATTGCGTCAAAGTATGATCATCTTGACGTTCTGGTGAACAATGCCGGCGGACTTGGAGGGAGATCCCGTTTCGAAGGGATGCAGACGTCGTTCTATCGCTCTGTCCTCGCACTCAACCTCGACAGCGCTTTCTTCGCCACACGCGAATGTATCCCGCTTTTGAAGAAGAGCACCCAAGGGAGCATCGTGAACTTCGCTTCCAATGCCGCATGGAACGCCGGCGGACCGGGGGCGGGCATCTACGGCACATCGAAGGCTGCAGTCGCGACGTTGACCCGCGCATTGGCAAAGGATCTTGCCGAATACGGCATCAGGGTGAACGCCGTCAGTCCGGGAACCATCGATACACCGTTCCATGATGCCATCAGGAAGAGCAATCCGGCGTTGTTCGAGTCATGGAAGAACAACATCCTGTTGAAGCGTTTCGGACGTCCCGAGGAAGTGGCCGATGTGGTGTATTTCCTTACGAGTCCTGAGGCTTCGTTCCTCACTGGGGAGATCATCCAGGTCAACGGCGGCCAGGATTTCCTTTGATGCATGATGCCGGCGGATGGGTACCGCCGACTTTTTTTCTGGAGGTGCTGATGAAGCTTTGTTTTGTCGAACAACAGGGGTTTGACAGGATTGGCTATGTGTTTTCCGAAGGACGAAAAGAGCGCATCGAGGCGATGGCGGATGTCCTGTCGTGCGTCATCAACAGGGGGAATCTGGAGCGTTTCCGGCGGGATCTTCGTGATGTCGAGGTGATCGTCGTCACATGGCACATGGAGACGTTGTCCAAAGAGGAGATTAAAGAGTATTTCCCCAAATTGCGGTTGGTCCTGTATGCCGCCGGTTCCGTCCGTTATTTCGCTGTCCCGTTCCTAGAACTGGGTATCACGGTGAGCAGCGCCGCTTCTGCCATGGCCGTCCCTGTCGCCGAGATGACGCTTTCCTTGATCATCCAGTGTGCCAAAGGTTTCCAGCTTGCCGAACGGCTTTACCGGCAGAAAGGTTTCGAACAGAGTCATGAGTACATAACTCACACGTATCCGGGATTGTACGATGGTACTCCCATCGGTATCCTCGGGGTAGGTGCCATCGGACGGAATGTCGTGCGGCTCCTCAAACCGTTTGCTGTCTCCATCAGGGCTTATGATCCATTCCTGTCTGATGGGGACGCCGCACGACTTGGTGTGGCGAAGACCTCGTTGGAGGAGGTCTTTTCCGATTGCCAAGTCGTCAGCAATTACTTGGCCAACAATGAGCAGACGAAAGGTATGCTGGATTACCGGTTGTTTTCCCGCATGAAGGAAACGGCGGCGTTCATCAACACCGGCCGTGGCGCGCAGGTCGTCGAATGCGACTTGGCCCGCGCCATGCTGGAGAAGCCGTTCCGTTTGGCGGTTCTTGATGTTACGGCTGACGAGCCGTATCCTGATGACGGCGTCCTTCGTTCCTGTCCCAATGTGACCATCCTGCCACATATCGCAGGTTTTGCAGGTTCGGAAGTCCATGCGTTGAGCGACATTGTGATCGCAGAACTTGGACGGTACCTCCGTGGGGAGCCGCTCGCCGACGCAGTTTCGTTGGAAAAGCTTGCCATCATGGCATAGGAGGGGGCATGCGTTTCGCATTTTCCACGCTTGGGTGTCCTTCATGGGATTTCACAAGGATCCTGGACTGTGCCCGGAACAATGGATTCCAAGGTGTTGAGGTCAGGGGGATTGGGGATGCCATGATGAGTAGGCAGATGACGTGTTTCCTCCCATCCATGGTCGGGACGACGAAGAGGTTGTTGCGGCAAGATGGCCTCAGTCTGGTGAGCTTCGACACGTCGATAGCGTTACATGATGACGCCCAATGGAACGGGAACCTTGAGGAGGCGAGGCAGGCTGTCGCATTGTGCCGAAGGATGGACATCCCTGCCATACGGGTTTTTGGGAACAAGGCGGGGGACGGCGAGGTGTCGCGTCGTGTGCTTTCTCGTCTGCATGCGTTGTGTGCCATCGACCCGTTGGTGGATGTCCGTCTGGAGACCCATGGCGACTACAACACGCTTCCGATGCTTGAACCCGTCATCCGTGAGGTGACGGAGAAGAATTTCGGCATCATCTGGGATGTGGAGCACAGTGATGCGACATACGCTGATGCATGGGAGACGTTCTATGATCGTATCGCACCGTGGGTGCGGCAGGTCCATCTGAAGGATCGCATGAGGGGAGGGACGTTGTGCCTGACAGGAGAAGGCGGCATCCCGCTCAGGGCAATCGTCAGGAGGCTTGAAGATGATGGCTTCAAAGGATTCTGTTCATTCGAGTGGGAGAAACGCTGGCATCCTGAACTGGCTGGGCCGGAGGTCGCCATACCGCATTTTGCCCGATGGATGGCTCAATCCAAGGGGGACCTGCTCCAGACCGTTTCGATGGTGTGTGGGACGGCTTTTCCTCCCCCTTGAGGAAGTGGTGCGCTTTGTTGCCATTTTTTCGTCTGTTAACGCCCGACTTCAGCAGCACTGAGTTGAACAGCTTCACTTTTGCAATACTTGATCTGTTTTGAAATTGAAAAAATGTATCAGGTTTCAAAAATAGTATCCAACGAGGTCACCGTATAGTGATGTGCAGAGATTCATATTTGGACAAGTTGGCTAGAAGAAAACACAAAGGATTGGGCAAAGTGATTGCTGGTATTTACAGATGTGGCAAGTCATATCTGTTGAATCATATTTTCATAATCACTTGTTGGAGCCTGGTGTTGAAGCTACCCATATCATCTGTTGCGCTTTTTGACTCCGCAGGCGACCTGTATTCGATTGGAGAAAGCCTTATCAGGATTGAAAAAGAAAAACTTCGAGTTGATTCAGAGAAATTCATGGCATATATTCGTTTCAAGTGCACGGATGCGGGAATGTAGTATCTGCTTTGGATGAAATCCAGCTGATGGAACGCCAGAAAAGTCATGAGAAAATCTGGATAATCGGTGAATTGTGCTTCCGCAAATCGGACACCTGGCTTATTCGTCTTTTTTTGTCCATTTTTACCTTCTTTCCCCCTCCACTGCCGCATGATGCGACAAGACCTTTTTTTCAGCATCCAACTTCTTATGCAGGGAGATTGCCATAAACACCGTTATGACGGCAGAAAGCACATCCGCAACTGGCTGGCTGAACAAAACTCCGCTGAGACCCGTCACTCTGGGGAGAAGCAGAATCACAGGAATAAAACAAATTCCCTGCCTGCAGGCACCAAGGAAAAAGCCTTCCTTTGCTTTTCCCATCACAAGGAAAAGGAATGAATAGACCGTGTAGAATCCAAACAGCATAAAGGAAAGGCCGTTTGCGCGCAAGGCAATCGTTCCAATGCGTATCATTTCCAAGTCATGTTTTGTGAATTGCGATACAACTCCTTTGGCGAAAATGGCGACGATCAGGCCAAAGATTACACAGAAAGCTGTCGACCAAAGAATGGATGTCCGGATCGCTTCATGCAGACGATCAAACTTTTTTGCGCCATAACTGAATCCGGCAATCGGCTGAAAACCTTTTAAGAATCCGAAAACAATCAAGTTGCCCATCGACATGATTTTCGTGACAGGCCCCATGGCAGCCAGTGCCGAACTGCCGTACTCTTTTGCGGCTGAGTTTACCATGGAGATGGAAAGGCTTGTCAGGAGCTGAAAGGTCAGTGTGGGAACACCAATCTTCAGTATTTCAGACATGATATCTTTGGTCAGACGATATTCTTTGATGCTGAAGCTGAATATGCTGCGTTTTTTGAGAATGTAAACCAGATAGACAAACGTTGATACCATTTGAGAGATTGCGGTTGCGATGGCGGCTCCGGCAATACCCCAACCAAGCGGGTAAATAAAAATGGGATCCAAGATCACATTCAGCAACGCACCGGACAGCAGCGCACACATGGCCGTCTTGGCCGCACCTTCGCTGGACACGATGTTGTTCATGGTTACGTTAAATACGTTGAAGATTGAGAAAAGAATGTAGATGCTTGTGTAGGAAACGGCATAGGGCATAACGCTGTCCAGCGCTCCGATTTGCCTCAGTATTGACTTCAAAAAGACAACCGAAAGAAGGATTGCGATTGCGCCGGTCAATAGGCTGCTGTAAAGAGCCGTGCTGGCAACCTTTCCCGCTGCTTCCCTATCTCCGCGACCTAACAGTCTGGACAGATATGCGGCAGCGCCATTTCCAAACAGAAGTCCCAAACCAACGACCAGTTGGCCAAGCGGGTAGGCGACAGTTATCGCACCCATCGCATCGGTCCCCAAACCTCCGACAAAATAGGCATCAACCAGATTGTAGAGTGCGTTGATCAGCATTCCGATCATCGTCGGCAGGCCGAGTGCGCGTAGCGCTTTGGGAATAGGCGTGCTTCCCAACAATTCCATTTTACTGCTTTTTCCGTTCATGGCATCTCCTCTTAATACTATTTATTATAGTACTATATTTTATAGTAATTGACTAAATGCAATTACAGTACTATAATTTATAGCACTTGTCAAGAGAGGACGTACTTATTATGGCTACAATAGATTTAATCGTATTAGGAATGCTTAAAGATCAGGCATTAAGCGCTTACGACATCCAGAAACTGGTCGAATACAGACAAATATCCCAATGGGTGAAAATCAGCACGCCATCCATATATAAAAAGGTCCTTCAGCTTGAGGAAAAGGGGTATATAACCGGAACCACGACGAAAGAAGGGAAGATGCCTGAGAAAGAAATCTATTCGCTGACTGAATCCGGCAAAATGGAATTTGACAACCTGATGCTGGAAATCTCGACACAACCCATACGTATATTTCTGGATTTTAACGCGGTAATGGTTAATTTGGATTCATTGACGCCGGAGAATAGGGTGCGCTGTATCTGTGGGATTGAAAGCAGTATACAGACATTGAAAAAGACATTGGAAGATAATCTTCATGTAAAGGAGAACAAGCCGGATATCCCAGAGGCAGGTTATGCTGTTTTGCAGCAGCAGTATATGTTGGTGCAGGCCATCGAGACCTGGCTTTGCTCCGTTAAGGATAATGAAGCGTCCAACCGTGCCAGAGACTAAGTGCGGTGCCGATAGCAAAGCAATCGAGCGACACGTCTTTCTTGTTCTGTATTTCTCCTCAAGCATGTCATTTCTGATAAACAAAACGTGAAGGAAACAGTATCACAGCGTGCCAGTTGCCCAACGCCTTCACGGTACAGCCACCCGGAATGAAAGAACGATCGCGCTTTGTTGCAGCATCTCTGTCGGCTTGCTGAAGCGGCACACGTCAAAAATCGCCCACAGCATCCTCACTTTCCGTATCAGCCTCCAGCGCGGAGAATACCTCTGCGGTCTCCATCCCCTCCCGCATCAAGCATACCTTGCCATAGGCGATCTGAAGGGATTCCGTAATCTTGCAGGCTCCCGATACTGGTTGCTTGGCGTTGTCCCGCATCAAACTTCCGGTTTGTCGACGTTCAAGCACAATCTTCGCGCTGATTGGGTTTGACATTGCATGACCTCTTTCGTTTCTTTTTTCGGAAAGTATTCCCACAAGGGTTGACAGCTAACGTTTATTAGCATACGATAAGGCTAATAAACGTTAGCCTTAGGAGGAGCCCATGCGTATGGAAACAACAAAACAAAGGATTTTGACGGAAGCGCTCAAGCTTTTTTCCCAGAATGGATATGAAGCGGTGAGCGTCGAGCAGATTGCTGATGCGGTTGGTATAAAAGCCCCCTCACTGTATAAGCATTATAAAGGAAAAAGGGATATTTTTGATCACATTTTGGAACGGATGAATGAAATGGATGTGGAGAGATCACAGCAATATGCAATGCCGGAGGGAACCTTCGACAAGATTGCTGTATCATATCAGCAAACGCCAATAGACAAAATCAAAGCATACAGCACGACCGTGTTCCGCCATTGGACTGAGGAAGAATTTTCCTCTGACTTTCGCAAGATGTTGACGCTGGAGCAATACAGGAATCCTGAGATGTCGATGCTGTATCAAACGTATCTTGCCGGAGAGCCGGTAAAGTATATGGCAGAGTTATTTGCCGCCATGACTGACGGAAAAACAGACGCCATGCAGCTTGCGCTCGAGTTCTACGGACCAATCTATCTACTGTATAGCCTTTACGATGGCGACAGTAATAAGGAGGAGGTCGTTGCCGCGCTAAAAAACCATGTCGACCGTTTTTCCCAACGCATGGAATCCATTATTCAGAAAGACGGGGGAACATAAGTAATCTTGCTGATGGACGACGTTGGATTAGCTGCCCAAGACGTGGAGCAACACCAGATACAATCCCGCCATTCTTCCGTTCCCAACCCAATGGAAGATTGAGCGTGGGATTGACGCAAAAGGATTCGAGGTTAAAAACCATACCAAGAGAGTGACAATGAGCCGGAGCAGCTGAGAGGATTGCGGAAACAATTCAGCGCTGTGCCTTTTTGCCATCGAAGCATTGGTTGGGATCATAATAGCTTTTTTATTTGATAACTGTTGTCAAGCCCAAAATTGAACTTTTTCCACGTTTTGTATGAGGCACACTAAACAATGGCCTGATGGCTTTATCATTTAGAGAATTGTGCTATACTTCGGGTATAAGTTT